>Ga0129307_1000459_pt1 | contig 63199 bp, 44 predicted proteins | sample P1105metagenome_FD_94437 | JGI IMG/M metagenome (GOLD analysis project Ga0129307, IMG submission 94437) | Capybara group fecal microbial communities from Wisconsin, USA - P1105 metagenome | ecosystem: Host-associated > Mammals > Digestive system > Large intestine > Fecal | place: USA: Wisconsin... | reverse complement strand
TATAAGGTCATGTTCACCAACAAGAACTTGGCAAAGCTATTCTTTGATTATATCTCAAGGCAAGTCTAGTCATTTTTTTCATTATGGAAATAGTCGTAAACATTAGTTGCTGCTTTTTCATTCATCCCATTAACTTCTTTTATCTCATTGATGCTTGCTTTTTCAATAGCTTCTAAATCTCCAAAATGTCTTAAAAGCTCTATTTTTCTTTTTTTGCCTATGCCGACAATATTATCCAATGGAGATTCCTCAATCTTTTTGGACCTTAATTTCCTATGGTATGTAACTGCGAACCTGTGGGATTCGTCCCTGACTTGCTGAAGCAAATGCAACGCTTCATTGTCTTGAGGAATCCTTATTGGGAAACTGCTGTTCGGAATATAAATCTCTTCAAATTCCTTAGCAAGACCGATTATAGGTATATGTGTAAGCTTGTATTCTTTCAATACATCAACAGCCATGCCTAATTGTCCTTTTCCACCATCAATAACGATAAGATTTGGTTCTTCTCCTAATTTTAATGGAACGATTCTTTCAGTTTCCGCTTCGTTCTTTCTCAAGTGTTCCTCATTGATTCTAATCTTGTCATAATGTTCCTTAAGAGGCATCAATCTTCTCTCAAGAAGTTCCTTCATCATGGCAAAATCGTTAGGTCCTGGTGTGTTCATCTTGAATTTCTTATATTGCTTCTTATTTGGCTTTCCATCTAAAAATGAAACCTTGGATCCAACTGCCAATTTTCCTGAAATGTTAGAGATGTCGTAACCTTCAATCACTCTTGGAAGCTTTTCAAGCTTGAGGTATTTCTTAAGCTCAATCATTGAGTTTTCCATCTTTTGCTTTTGATTCTTGATGATGTCAGCATTTTTTCCTGCCATTCTAACTAATCTGAGCTTGTTTCCTTTCTGAGGAACCTTTATAGACACCTTGTTTCCCCTTAAGTCACTTAACCATTCCTCAATAAGCTTGTCATCAGGTATATCCTCTTCGATTAAAATCTCTTTTGGGATGTGCCTGTTTATTCCATAGAATTGCTTGATGAATGCAGAAATGACTTCATCGGAGGTTGTGTGCTGTGAACCGTCCATAAGGAAGTCGTCTTTTCCAATGATTTTTCCATTTCTAATGTTCATCACTACTACAACTGCATTTTGAGTTGTGTATGAGATTGCAATGATGTCTTGGTCAAGCTCGTTGTTCAATTCTACGAATTGCTTGTTCATGACTTCCTCAATTGAACTGATTTGGTCTCTTATGACTGCTGCCTTTTCAAATTCCTGATTTTTAGCAGCTTCTTTCATTTCTGATTCAAGGTCCTTTATGATCTTATTGTACTTTCCTTGGAAGAAAAGGTCTATCTTTTTGATATGCTCATGATATTCCTCTTTGGAAATGCTGCCGTTACAAGGAGCGTAACATAAGTCAATCTGGCTGTTCAAGCATGGCCCATCCATTCTTTTGCAGGTTCTTATTCTAAACAATTGCTTTAGGAACTTTACGGTTTGTCTAACAGCAGTAACATCTGTAAAAGGACCATAGTATGAACCTTTTTTGCCTATATCCCTTGTTATAACTATTTTAGGAAAATCCTCATCTGTTATTTTTACATAGGGGTACCTTTTATCATCCTTTAAGCTGATGTTATATCTAGGCCTATGCTTTTTGATTAGATTAGCTTCTAAAATAAGTGCCTCTTTTTCAGTATTTGTTACAATGTATTCGAGGCTGTTGAAATGGCTCATCAAGACTTGGGTCTTAGGCCTATCAAGGTTTTTTTGAAAATAGGATCTCACTCTGCTTCTAAGTGATTTTGACTTTCCCACATAGATGATTTCCTCATTCTTGTCCTTCATTATGTAAATTCCAGGCTTTCTAGGAAGTTCATCTGGTGAGTTAACTTTTGTTGACATTTTAATACCTTGATAATTGTTTATTGATTTGATTTTTATTTAGTCTTGATTCTCTTATAATATGCTAATTGTTTTATAATAATATTTTTAATTATTCTTAACTTATAATAATTTTTATTTTTTATAAATCTTTGCCATAATATAAAATAATTCAAATTATTATTTGAAAAATTTTATATAAATTGAAAACATATACTTATATGATTTATTTTAAGGGGGAATCATATGGAAAAATCTGCTTTTAGCACTTTAGAAAAAACTTTTTTGATACTGCTTTCATTGTTTCCATTTATTAATGGAATGACTTTTGTCTATATGGGGTCAAAAGAATCCAATTTTAAATGGATTATTGAAGGTTTAGTCTATGAACTTCCTTGGTTTTTACAATTTTTATTTGCCTATAACGATGACCTTGCCACTACATTTGCAGGTTTTGGAATATTATTCATGTTCATATGCCTTTTAAGAACAGTATATGTCTCTTTCACCTATAAAAAAGAAATTGACAGTAGTTTTAGACCAATGAGGAAAATATCAAGCTCATTTTGGGTAGTGTTTTCCCTAATCATGTTCTTGAACGGTGTAGGGTTAATCATTGTAGGGTATAGAAGAAATGTTCAAAGATGGGTTTTAGAAGGTGCATTATTTGAATTCCTTTGGATTCTATATTTCGTTACATATAGTATAAATGATGGAATTATAAATTTCTTCATTGCAATAGCTGTGATAGGATGGATATTGTCAATCGCAAGAACAATCATGATTTACTTTGAGGAAAGAAGAATGGATAATATCTCATTTAGCCCATCACCTCAACCTGTAGTCAGCACACCTGCTCCAGATATCAGTCCAAAGTCAGTTGAAAATGCTGTTGTTGATATTATTCCTGAATTTAAGCCATATAAGGCTCAAATTGATAATCAAAAACAAGTCTTTGATAAAAAAGAAGAGAATATCACTGGCTTAATCAATAAACGATTTGAAACTGGAGAATTAACCCATAATCGTTTCATGTCAGTTATAGATAATTGTCATAAGCTATTCTATCACCAATTCAATTCTGCTACAAGCATTATTGAAATGGCTCCAGAATACAGTGAAAGACTGGATGAAAACGTTAAGGATAAAATCAGCATCATGGAATCAATCAATGATGAGATGAATAATCTTATAGAAGAGCTTATCATTCATGATGGTGACAATGAAAAATCAGAGAAGGACCTAAAGGAATTGTTCTCAAATATGGATAATCTGATAAATTCAGTAAAGGATTATAAGTAAATAATCCTTTTTTCTTTTAGAAATAGTTTTTTCTTTTTTATTTCTTCAAGTTTTCATTTAAAATTTCAATTTCTTCTTTTAATTGTTTATTTAACTCTTTTAACTCATTTAATTCATTTTTTAGATAATCTACATCATGGTCTATTTTATTTACTTTGCTATGGACTTCATTTAAATTTTTCTTGTTGAAACTTAAATCCTCTTTTAGAAGTTCAATGTTATCGTCATTTTCTGTAATGTTGAAGTCTTCATTAATCAATATCCTTCTTGCAAAGTAAGATGCTATAGCCCCTGTAACTGTACTGAATATCAATACTCCGACAATCAGGATAATTAAACCTATCATCTTTCCAACGCCTGATTGTGGCAGGATGTCACCGTAACCAACTGTTGTAATTGTTGAAAGAACGAACCATAGGCTGTCAAACAAGCTGTTTATGCTTGGATCAAAGAGATATAATCCGAGGGTGGATGCAAGTACAACGAGAAGGGTCATGCCAAATATCTCATCTAAATGAGTCTTCTTTAGGAAAACATCGATAGTTTCAAAGAATTGTGAAAATAGGGCAATGACCTTGATGAATTTCAATACCCTGAGTAGCCTTAAGAAACGAGCATAATTCAATACAAATGGTAACATGATTAAATCAAATGGGATTGCAGCTATCAGTTCTGTCCAATTCTTAAGGAAAAACTGCTTTTTATTCTCTGCATTGAAAAGTCTTGTAAAGAATTCTATAAGCAAGATAATGCATAAAGCGGTGTCAAAGACAATTATGCTATAGTACATGTTCTCTCCAACATTGGAGATCAATGTTAGTGTAATCAAGATCAAATCGATTATTATCAGTATTGATAAAAAGAAATTAACCCTGCTATTTTGATATAAACTCATAATATTCCCCGGTATTTATTATTTGAATTGCTTTCCTGATTTTTATTCCCTAATTAAAATTATTGTTTTATTCATTATATATTTATTTAAAGTTTTTAGGAATTTTAAAAATTTGATAGTTTTTTCATTATTTTTTTAAGAATTTCAAAAAAAGTATACATTTTTGAAAAATAAATACAAAACCTTATATACTAAAAATATTATAGTAACTTTAGGATATGAAAATGTCCTGACAAATACATTAGAAACTAATAGAAACTGAAATTTAATTAAATATTTAATTAAAAAAGCAATTTTGAAAGAATTTTGTAGGTGGGGGTTATGACACGTACTATTTTTCAAAAGATTACAAGCTCTTTATGGGTATTGATATCCTTTATTCCATTCTTTAATGGTTTAGGATTTGTCTATATTGGAAACAAATATGCAAATGCTCAATGGTTTGCAGAGGGAATACTTTATGAATTGCCTCTTATTTTAGGATTGTTGACTTTGCCAAATCTTGCTGTATCAACTCCAATGTTCATTTTTGGTACTTTAGCATCAATCGTTTCCATTGTCAGAAGCTTTATGGTAGATTATACACTTCAAAAGCAATTGGATCAATCCAATATTGTTGAAACAAGCTTGGATGAAAAGATTGATAGCATCATCAATTCCTTATGGGTCTTAATTTCATTCATTCCATTATTCAATGGTCTTGGTTTGATCTATAAAGGTAAAACTGCACCAAATAAAACCTGGTATCTAGAGGGAATTCTCTACGAGATTCCTTGGATAATTGGAATTTTAGGCATAGGCTTTTCACAAGTCAGATTTGTTGCATTTGAAGCTGCAGTTCTTTTCTACTTCGTATCCATATTCAGATCCATAATGGTTGCAACTGAACCTGAGCCATTATATAAATATAGGAAAGCAATCGCTGAAGAGATTAAATCAAATATCAAATCAAATGATGTAAAAGAAGTTAAAATTGAAGAAGAAACAATCAGTGAAAATAGCGAAGGAGTAATTTCAGTATTTAAATTCTATGAGAAACAGTTCAATGAATTGGAAAGAATTTATCCTAAAAAAGAGAAAAATACAATGGAGCTAATTGAAAAGAGATTCGCTCCTCCTCAATTGACTTATTCCAGATTCAAGAGAGTTGTTGATGATTCTCATGAAACATTCTACAACCAATTGAATGCAGGATATAATATTCTTGAATTAAGTACTGAATACAGTACAAAAGTAGAGGACGAGCTTAAGAACAAGGTTATTGTCTTAAATTCAATTATTAAAGGTTTAGATAAGTTGTCTGAAGAATTGGTTCTCAACATTTCTCAAGTTGATACTGAGTCAGATGATGAAATAGACCATTTGTTTGATGAATTTAAAAGGGCAACTCGTTCTGTAAGCGCTTATGAATAAATTAATTCGTGATCAATTAATTTATTCTAATTATTTTTTTATTTTTTAATTTTTTTTAATTATTTTTTAATTTTTTTATTCTATTTTTCTTAAATTTTCATTCATTTTCATTTTCTCATTTTCTTAATTTCATAAAAATTTATAAACTTAGCCAATATAATATATATTGTAGACTTGAGTGATAACATGACTATGAAAACAGGAAGCAATTTAAAATTCAATGATCAATATGAATATTTAACATTCGATTTAGACCAGGAATTCCTATTAGGTGAATTAAAAGGAGAGGAAATAAGAGATAAAATGATTTCCGCTCAAGAAATATTGGATAATCATTTGGAAAACAATTACAGCCCTGGAGATGAAATAGAAATAGATAATCCTTTTGATGAACCAAGACTTAGGAAATTCATTAAGATAAATGAAGTAACAGATGATATGATTGATATAATCTATTATCAACATCAAATCAATAAGGAAGTTTATAAGTTTGTTACAATGAGTGAACCTCCTGTAAGAGGCCGTATTTTAATTCCAAAGGAATAAATTACTTATTTTTTTATTCTTTTTATTCTTTTTTTAATGTTCAATTAAATGCTATTTTTTTACCATTTTTTTATTTAAACTCTTTTTTCTATTTTTAAAAAATATTACGCCGTTATGATAAATTTTATTAACACATGTTAACATAACATAAAATAAGTAAAAATAATAAATTTTAGTTTAATATTTTTATAAATTATTCTTATTCAGGTGATTCTATGGAATTCGATGAATTGATGGAGAAAGGAAATCAATTAAGAAAAGAAAACAAGTATGAAGAAGCATTAGATGCTTATCAAGCTGCATTAAAGGCAGATAAAAGACGTCCTGAAGCTTGGAATATGAAAGCAAGTACTTTAGGTCTTTTAGGTCAAACAGATGAAGCTATTGAATGTTTTGACAGATCATTGGAACTTGACTTTGAAAATGAGAAAACCTGGTTCTTAAAGGGAATGACATTGTTTGCTGTAAATCGTTTCAATGAAGCGGATTCATGCTTTGATAAGGCAGTGAATGCAGACCCTCATAATCCGGTCTATTGGAAATACAAGGGAATGGTATTAAGTCAATTGAATCAGAATGCAGATGCTTTAAAATGCTTGGACAATGCATTGGAATTAAATCCTGATGATGAAGCTGTTCTTGTATTCAGACATACTGTCATAGAAGCATTGGAAAAAGAAGAAAATTAAGTCGTAGGATTTTCCTACAACTCTTTTTTTATTTAAATTTTTTAATAAATTATTTATAACTTATTTTAGCCTATTTTTTCAAATTATTGATTATTTTAGAACTTTTTAATACTCTTCAATGCAACTATTTGATCTCTTAAGACAGCTGCTCTTTCAAAGTCCAAATCGTTAGCTGCCTCTTTCATTTCTGCCTCCAAGTCCTTGATCAATAACTTAAGCTCATCCTTAGGCATGCCCTTGAGGTCATCTCTTGAAGGAGTCTTCTTGGTTGACATCTTCTTGTCCTTAAGAGTCCTGTATGTTGACTGAGGAGTGATGTTATACTTTTCATTGTATGCCATTTGAAGCTTTCTTCTCTTGTTAGTGATGTCAACAGCATTCTTGACTGAATCTGTCATGTCATCAACATACATGAGAACTTCACCATCCACATTCCTTGCAGCTCTTCCTATTGTTTGGATAAGGGATGTTTCGGACCTTAGGAATCCTTCCTTATCTGCATCTAAAATAGCAACAAGTCCAACTTCAGGTAGGTCAAGCCCTTCTCTAAGCAAATTTACACCTACAAGAACATCAAACTCTCCACGCCTTAAATCGTCGATGATCTCCACTCTCTCCAATGTATCGATTTCAGAGTGAAGGTACCTTACCTTGATTCCTATTCTGGCATAGTAATCTGTCAAGTCTTCTGCCATTCTCTTTGTCAATGTTGTTACAAGAATCCTTTGGTCTTTAGCCACTTTCTTCCTGACTTCCTTAAGCAAGTCCTCAACTTGGCCTTGAACTGGCCTGATTGTGATTTTAGGGTCTACAAGACCTGTTGGCCTAATGATTTGCTCTACGATGTTCTGGCTTCTTGACATTTCATAAGGTCCTGGAGTAGCGGATACATAAAGAACCTGATTTTGAATGGCTTCAAACTCATCAAATCTCAGTGGCCTGTTTTCCTTTGCAGAAGGCAATCTGAATCCATATTGCACAAGGGTTTCCTTTCTTGACCTGTCCCCATTGTACATTCCCCTAATCTGCGGAACTGTCACGTGGGATTCGTCAATGATAGTCAAGTAATCATCTGGGAAGTACTTAAGCAATGAATAAGGCATATCTCCCCAATTCCTTCCTGATAAATGCATGGAATAGTTTTCAATTCCAGGACAGTAACCCATTTCCTGAAGCATTTCTATATCGAAACGGGTTCTTTGCTCCAATCTTTGGGCTTCAACATATTTTCCATTGAGATTCAACTCTCTAAGTCTGCTTTCAAGCTCATCATTGATGTCCTTTAAAGCTTGATCCATTCTGTCAGCACCTACAACGAAGTGCTTAGCTGGAAATATCATGTACCTTTGAAGAGGCTCTTCCTTTTTGCCTGTAACAGGGTCAATCAAACTAATAGCATCTATTTCATCTCCGAAAAGCTCAATTCTTATTGGAGGTGTTCCATGAACCGGATTGATTTCAATGACATCTCCCCTTACCCTGAATTGACCTCTTTCAAATGCAATGTCATTTCTCTCATATTGCATGAAAATAAGCTTTCTTAAAATGTCGCTACGTTCGTAGATATCTCCTACAGCGATGGAAAATGCAAATTCTCCATAATCCTCAGGTGAACCTATACCATAGATGCAGCTTACACTGCTCACTACAATCACATCATCACGGGACAAAAGGGATTGGGTGGCTGAATGCCTCATTATGTCTATCTCTTCATTGATTGATGCCTCTTTGTCAATGAATGTGTCTGTTCTTGGCACGTAAGCTTCAGGCTGGTAGTAATCATAATAGCTGACAAAGTATTCTACAGCATTTTCTGGGAAAAAGACCTTGAACTCTTCGTATAATTGGGCTGCCAATGTCTTGTTGTGTGATATGATCAATGTTGGCTTTTGGACCTTTTCAATGATGTTAGCCATTGTATAGGTCTTTCCGGAACCGGTAACACCTAATAGTGTCTGCTCATGGAATCCCTTCTTTATGCCGTTTACAAGGGATTCAATTGCTTGTGGCTGGTCACCAAGTGGCTTATATGGAGATTTAAGTTTGAATTCTTTCAATTTATCACCTAATAAATTAAAGCGTTGTTTGTCTACATTATTTATAGCATATAGTATTTATAACATTATTTCTTATAATTTTATCTATTCTGGAAGTTCAAATAGTTGAAATGCATATTATTGCATATCAAGTTTTTTTTAAAAATATTAAATCTTAATTTAGTTAAATTAAAACAAAAATGATATATATTATTATAAAAAAATTATATATTGTATATAATTATAGTGAATATTTCATATTCAATTTAAAAAATAGAAACTAAAATGGGTGAAATCACTTTAAATTATATGAATTACATTCTGATATTTATAAGAATTTATGTATTTGACTCAAAATTTTTAAGGAGGATACAAAATCTATGAAATTTAAGAAATCACATGTCCTTTTGATTTCATTGATGTCATTGTTCCTATTATTGGCAATGAGTTCAGTATCTGCTGCAAGCGATGCTGATGTAATTTCTCAGGATATGGCAATAGATGATGTCAGTGTTATTGGGGATGTTGATAACAATTTAAATGATGTTGAAACCTTATCCGAAGGAGAGCAAACTGTCCCTGATGATCCTGATACAAGCGGAGATGGCGATGAAGGTGGAGAAGACTCAGTTGAGGATTCCATCAACACTACCATTGATGCAGAAGATAAGGAATACACCTATGGAGATACCATTAAGATTAATTTTAATCTTACTGATAATGATGGTAACCCTATTAATGATACTAATAAAAGCAATTTTAAAGTGTATTACATGAATGCTACTGATGAAGGGGACTTTAACAGTACAGTAGGTTTCAGCATAAACAACGAATCTCAAATTGTCTTGAATCAATTGGGAGTCGGTGAATATTTGATTAAAATCCAATTCCTAAACAGTACCATTGGAGATAAAAATTACACTGAATCTAATAAAACCATTAACTTAAACATTACTAAAACTGGTACAAGATTCAATGCAACCACTGCAAAGGTTCAAATAGATGAGGATGTAATAATTCCTTTCACAATCCTTGTTGATTGCAATAAGACTCTTAATGTCGATGTAAGCAGATTGAATGTTACTGTTAATGAAACAGAATATAGCTTTAAAAATATCACTGGTGGAAATAATGTAACCAATGGTATTAAGTTAACTAATTTCACAAAAGAGATAGGTAATTATATCATTCTCATTAAGTATAAAGGTAATGATAATTGTGAAGAATCCCAGATTACATTTGAATTGCATATTGTTGAAAACAATACAATTACTGCCAATGACACAATTAAAGTTAATGATTCCAATAAAACAATAACAATTCCATTTTCAATAACCAATTCTCAAATTGTAAATGTTACTAATGAAGAAACCGGTGAAAACAGTACCATTAACAATGTTACTAACTTAACAGTTACTAAAGAGGATTTAATATTGATTGTAATATATGATAATGGAACTGAAAATGTCACTGTTAATATTGATCAGGATAACTTCAATTTAAATGGTACAGAAGGAAATTACTCCCTTGAGTTAACTGTTCCTATTGATTTCAACAATACATTATATAAAGCTCAATTAGTGATCATTTATGCAAATGACACTTTAAATGAAACCAACAAAACAATCAATTTAGTTGCTTTCAAGGAATTATTTATTGTTCCTGTTGATGATGGATATAAGGCTGATTACCAATTTGGAAATTTCACATTCCAATTAGTTGATGGTGCAGGTAATCCAATAGCTAATGAAAATGTTACTCTTACTGGATTCTGGTTCTATTCAATCACTGAAAGAGGAACATCATTATCTACTTCCAAATCTTTCATGACTGATGAAAATGGTATCTTTGTATTTAATGATACAATGATGAGTTTGAATATCGATCAAATTGCGCTTTATTATAACTTTACCTCACTTCCTGCAGGCACTTATAACGCTACATTCACAACCAGCGGATTTTATCAATTAAACAATAAGACTGAAATCACTGTTAATCCAATAGAAGCAAGAATCATAGCAAAAGACCTTACAGGTGAATACGGCAATCTTTTACATTATACTTTCCAATTGTTCTCTGACAAGTATAATGCACCAATCAAATTTGCTAATGTTCAATTTATGATAAATGCTTCCAATATCAATGCAGTTAGAGATGGAGTAACCAATGAAACTGGATGGTATACCAGCCCAGACTTGAATTTAACTGCTAATGTCTATAATTTAACTCTTAAAACCACTGGAGATAGCTTAAATTGCAGTGATGCTAAAGTTAAATTGAATGTTACACAAAGAGATGCTACTGTAACTGCTTCCAACAGAACCATTTACTATAACTCTGATTATGCAGCTATAGTAAAATTAAAAGACAAGAAAACTGGTAAGGCAGTGGCAAATGCTTATGTTTGGGTAAGGATTTACACAGGTTCCAAATACACAGACTTCGTCGGTAAAACCAATAAGAACGGAAACGTTTACGTAAGCACTCCTTTGTCTGTTGGAAAGCATAAGATTGTTTATCAATCCATTGATAACAACTATAAGTCTGGTCAAATTACAAGATACTTGACTGTAAAAACAGCTCCAGCTAAATTTTCAGCTCCAAAAGTATCTACCTACTATAAATCTGGCAGGGTTTTCAAAATCAAATTGATCAACACTAAGACCAATAAGCCAATCCACTCCGGTACAATGAACATTAAGCTTTACATTTCCAAAAACAAGTACTATAATTATACCGGTGTCAGCGATGCAAAAGGTTTTGTTCAATTTAAAGCAACTTTAAAACCTGGAACTTATAAAGTTGTTGTCAGCGATTATGATAAAGGATACACTGCTAAAGCTGTAACAAGTCAGATTAAAGTTAGCAAATCTCCTATTAAGATTGCTCCTACAGCTTTAAAAGTTAAAAAAGGCAAATACTTTAAAGTTAAGGTAACAAGCACTAAAAGCAAAAAGGTCCTTTCTGCTGTAAAGGTTAAAGTGAGAATCTACACTGGTAAAAAGTACAAGACTTACACTATCAAAACCAATAAGAAAGGAATCGCAAGCTTGAAGATTAAGCAGAAAGTAGGAAAACACAAAGTTGTTCTTACTCCTTACCAAACCAAGTATTACACTGCTAAGAAAGTTACTAAAACTTTAAGAGTCGTTAAATAATTGGAAATTAAATCAAAATTAGTTTAATTAAGAGATTTATTCTCTTAATTCTTTTTTTATTTTTTTAAAACAAGTATCTTATTTTATATCAATTTTATCTATTTTTAAATAATATTTTTTAAAACAAGTATCTTAATTCTATATCAATTTTATCTATTTTTAAATTAATATTTTTTAAAACAAGTATCTTATTTTATATCAATTTTATCTATTTTTAAATAATATTTTTTAAAAAAAGCTTTTATAAATTTTATAGCATTGCTATTTTTAAATTAAATTTTTATAAAAAAAGTAAATGATGAATTATTTCAAATCATCGGTATTGATTAGATCACTGTTCATCAATGATTTCATTGTATCGATGTCTATTTGTCCAGGAGCTGTATTGTCATTCACTACAGCAAAAGTGAATGGTGCATTGAATTTGGATGCAATAACCCTTGTATAACTTCCTAATTCTCCCATGGAAATAGCTACAACGTTATCGAAGTGAGATAATAAAGGTAAAATTGTCAATGTATCCTCTAATGTATTAGGCATAACTGCTATCTTTGCAATGTCTCCAAGTTGCTTTTCCTGGATTACAATGTCCATTAGTATGTCCAAATCAGGAGTTTGCTTGAAGTTATGATAGGAAATGATTGAAGTGACTCCAGTTTCTGTAATTGATTCAATGAGTTCTCTATCTGTTTGGAGTTCCACATCAACATAATCAGCCACATCACAGCATTCTCTAAGAATAGCTATTCTTTCCTCTTCGCTTCCTCTAAATGATCCTCCTTCCTTAGAGGTTCTATTGGTTGCTATTGTTGGGAAATTGATCTCTTCTATGATTTCCTTAACAATCTTAGGGTTAGGATTATCCATGCCATCTATTCTAAGCTCAAGAATGTCTGCACCTTTTATTATGCAATCGTTAGCAACTTTCAAGATGTCTTCCTTGTTCCTTTGGAAAATTGGAATAGCAATTTTAGTTTCACTGTACACGCTGTTTACCCCATCTAAAAAACATTATTTTTTTTTTATCACTTTTTGATTTTAATTTTTATCTACTAATATATTTAACTTATTTAATTAAATACTTAATTGATTTTTAGCTGATTTATATTGATTTACATTGATTTTATAAATTTATATGTTTTTTAATTTCTGAATTAAATAATTAAAGATATTAACTATAAAAGCAAAAGATATTAATTGATATTATGAAAGTTGTAGCTATTGGTGCAGATATTTCAAGCAATGATGTTTCCGTTTCCGATTCATTAGTTGAAAACATTGAAAAGGACATTCCTAAACTTTTGGAATTGGGAGCAAGAAAGGCAGCTTTAACAAATGTCACTGGAGATGATGTTGTAATCACTGCATTTGTTGAGGATGAGCTATTGGAAACTGTCAATGCGGGTATTGTAGAGATATTAAGAAATAATGCAGAGGATTTGGGAGATGTAGCTGGAATATCACAAGACCCTGATAAAGGAGGGGAAGGAATCTCCTATGCAGAAGCGAACCTTGAAGAAGGTGACTATCAAGATGCCATTATTATGGCCTTTGACACTTATGGTGGCGAATCATTTGTAGCGGATGTTGCTAATTCTGCCATAGAAGCTGCCAGTGGCATGAAAGCAGTCACAGGCCTAAGCGATAGGATAGGCACAAGAACTGATATTCCGGGAGTCGGATATGTCTCACCTGATGATACGGATGATCCTGTTGTGGTTGTTTCAGTCAATGAACTGGAACAGATAGCAGTTGTTGCAAGTGCAATGATTGGAGCGGCATTAGGAAATAAAAACACCTATCTCGTAAAGAGGCATACTGCATGCAATGTGCTTCCAGGAAGCGTCTTGGTATCTGTAACTGCATTAATGAATGGAAATATGATAGATTTATCTATACCATTTGAAAACAAAACAAGAATTTTAGGTTAAGTATCATTTTAATTAATTTAACACTTGATATTTTTAATATTTTTATTTTTAAAACTTATTTAATTAGTTGTTACATTAATTAAAATTACATTAGTTTTTTCACTATTTTTTCAATTGTTATTTTAGCATTTTTTTAATAATCAAATAATGAATAACTATTTAATATTTAAAAACTATATATAATAGTGATTAATAATTTATATAAAATTTATATAGTTATTATCTTGATTTAAACTTAATTAAATTTACATACATTAAAAATTATTTAAAATTTCGATTGTGGTTCATATGATAATATTGAATGAAAATACAAAATGTTTAGTTCAAGGAATTACTGGAAAACAAGGTCAATTCCACACTGAACAGATGATAAAATACAATACAAAGATTGTAGCAGGTGTAACTCCAGGTAAAGGCGGTCAAGAGGTTTGTGGAGTTCCTGTTTTTGATTCTATTGAAGAAGCTAAGGAAAATGTAGATGTAAATGCATCAATCATATTCGTACCAGCACCATTTGCAAAGGATGCTGCATTTGAATCCATTGATCATTTGGATTTGGTTATTATAATCACTGAACACATCCCTATTCATGACACTATGGAGATCATGGCTTATGCTAAAGCAAAAGGCGTCACTGTTATTGGACCAAACACTCCGGGTGTAATCTCTCCTAAAGTGGGAAAGCTTGGTATTATGCCAACCCATATCTTCTCTGAAGGAGACGTTGGAGTCATTTCCAGAAGTGGTACATTGACTTATGAGATTGCAAGCCAATTAACCCGTGCAGGAATTGGACAAAGCACTTGCGTAGGTATTGGAGGAGACCCTGTTATCGGTACCCCATACATTGAAGTATTGGATATGTTCGAAAACGACCCTGATACAAAAGAAATCGTATTGATTGGTGAAATCGGTGGAGGGGCTGAAGAGGCTGCAGCTGAATACATCAAGGACAACATTACAAAACCTGTTGTAGCTTACATTGCAGGTCTTTCTGCACCGCCTGGAAAAAGAATGGGTCACGCAGGAGCTATCATTGCTGGTAACTCAGGTACTGCAAAAAGCAAAATGGAAGCTTTGGCGGCTGCTGGTGTAAAAGTAGCTACAAAACCTTCTGAAATCGTGGAATATATTAAAGAAGTTCGTGGAGAATAATCTCTCCATCTTTTTTTATTTTATAATAAATCAAAATTTACAATCTGAAAATTAAAATTTACAGAAACTCTATTTTTATAAGAAAACTATTTTTCTGGTGATAATATGGATAAAGAAGAAATCATTGAAAAGTTATTGGCTGGTGAAATGAAGCTTTATCAAATTGACAAGTTTACTGAAAATGCAACAGAGGCTTTAGACATTAGAAGGGAGTTTATAGAAAGACATTCCAATTGCAAGCTTGAAAAAATGGCTGATTACACTTTGGATATGGAACTTGCATTTGCAAAGAATATCGAAAACCCTATAGGAACAGTGCAAATACCTATTGGAGTTGCAGGTCCCCTAAAAGTCAATGGAGAATATGCAAAAGATGATTTCTTTGTGCCACTTGCAACATCTGAAGGTGCATTATTGGCTTCAGTAAATAGGGGCTGTTCAGCCATCACTGCAGCTGGAGGAGCTAATGCAAGGGTTATTGGCGATAAGATGACAAGAGCTCCTGCAATCAAAACCGATTCAATCGTTGAAGCTGTAAAGGTAAAGCAATGGTTTGAAGACAAGTTTGATGAGCTTAAGGGAATCGCAGAATCCACAACAAGCCATGGGAAATTGGTTAAGATAGATCCTATCATCATTGTGGGAAATTATGTTTATCCTCGTTTCGTTTACTCAACAGGAGACAGTATGGGCATGAACATGGTTACCATTGCAACAGAAAAGGTATTGGCTAAATTGCATGAGGATTTAGGAGTTCATGCTTTGGCTTTAAGCGGAAACCTTTGTGTTGACAAAAAACCTGCAGCAATCAATATAGTTGAAGGAAGAGGAAAAACTGTTGTTGCAGACATTTTAATACCTGAAGCTATTGTCAGAGCAAAGCTTAAGACAACTGCAAAGGCAATTGAAGAGGTAAATACCGCTAAAAACTTGATTGGTTCCGCTGCAGCAGGAAGCATGGCATTCAATGCTCACTTTGCAAATATGATTGGAGCGATATTCTTAGCAACCGGTCAGGATGAAGCACATGTTGTAGAAGGTTCATTAGGAATTACAACTGCAGAGGACAGGGATGGAGACTTATACTTCTCTGTAAACATGCCTGATTTGCCTATCGCTACCATTGGTGGTGGAACAAGGCTTGAAACTGCAAATGAAGGATTGCAGATAATCGATTGTGCAGGATCAGGCAAGGTAAACAAATTTGCTGAAATTGTCATTTCAACTGTTATGGCTGGTGAATTGTCCTTAATTGCAGCAATATCTGCAGGACACTTGGCAAAAGCTCACCAAGAGCTAGGAAGATAATTGATTTTAATTATCTTTTTTTAATTTCTTTATTTTTTTACTTTTTTACTTATTCATTTATTTTTATTTATTTGATTTTTATGGAAAAAGAGCATATTGATTTCAGGAAAGAATTTGAAGAATTCAAAAAGGAATTGGAAAACAGCAAACCTATCTTTGATGATGATTCCATTGAGTTTAATGATTTTGACAATTTAATATCAAATGATGATTTCAATCCTTTAGACAGCCTTGACGAATCTAATGATCAAGCTATTTTTAGCAAGAATTTTCCTCAAATTTCTCTTGAAACCGATGATATCCTAATGAATTTAACCATTAAAAAGGATTATTCATCTATTGAAGACTTAGATAAAAGAAAAGAAGAGTTTATCAAGGATTTAAAGGAATTCATTGATGAGTTTGAATCAACAGAAGAATCAAGACAATTGATGAAATATTATGACTAATTTTTAATTATTTAGTTTCAAATATAAAATAATAAATACTAAAATGAACATATAAACAATTACTTATTAACAATAGTTAAAATTTCTATTTGACTGTTTTAATAAAAGGTGATATTATGTGTAGTTCTGGAGGCCCAATGGCTGAACTTTCAATGAAAAAATTGAAAACAAAGAAATATAAATGCTTAGATTGTGGAAATGACTTTAAAGGATTAGGTAAAAAGATTATCTGTCCTTCATGTCAAAGTGACAATGTAGAAGCACAAGAATAAACCTATTGCTATTTTAAGTGTTAAGAGTAAATATTAATTTGCTCTTTAACTTTTTTTATTGAATTATTATACTTTTTTTGATTATTGAGATTATTTTAGGTTTGATTTTGATTTAGATTATTAAATCGATTATGTGGGATTATCATGGAAACAGAAATCAAGTTTACAAAGGATGAAATACTGTTTTTGCTTGGTGAAAGCGGTATGGTTGGAATAGTTAAGGCTGGAGAGGATAAGATGCTTTTTATAGGAACTCCAGACAGTGATGAGATTGTCCAATATCTTGAAGAAGATGATTTAATAGCTGTTTCCTCCTTTAATTTAGGTGAAAAGTATGAAAAGGGAATAAGGTCTCTTGCTTATCTTACAAGGGATATAGAGTCACCTATACTTGTCCTTCCAAAGGATCACCCATCATCAAAACGTCTTAAAATGGTATTGTCTGTTGGTGAAAACGTTAGATTGGACTGTGGAATAGTTCCTGGAACACACCCTGAACAGGATATCTTATGCTCCTGTGACAGCTTATCAGGATTGAATATAGTCAAATCCAAAGATGGTGTTGTTATTGAAGGGGAAGTCAAGAACTATAAGATCGAGCCATTTTAAGCATTTTTATAAATAATTTTATATTATTTTTTTTTTAAAAAATGATTATCTTTTCTAAAATTTCGTTTTATTTTTTCTTAATATTTATTATTTTATTTTAAAAAGTTTTATATATATAAAATAAAATAGTATTAAATGAATTTATTTAAAAATTATAGAATTGAAAATTATGTTATTGCATGAACAAGCATTCCAATTAATCGGTGAAGGCGTTGTACTATTAATTTTTCTGATAGTAATCATCCTAATTGTAGGGCTTATCCTTGGAGTGATTTTAGTAAGGAAAAATAAGCTTGTATTGCCATCAGTTATAATATTTATTGTAAATGTATTTTATTCTCCATTGAAGAGTTTTGCTAATCTCTTAGGCCTTGATGATGCTTTTGTTGATCATATTGGAATTGAAGTAAGGAATAAGGTTAATAAAAACAAGTTTGACAAGATTCCTCCTGAAGACAAAATCATAGTATTGCCTCATTGTTTAAGGTCTGCTCATTGTGAAGCTAGCTTAAAGGAAACTGGTGTTCAATGTACATACTGCGGTAAATGTGCAATTGGTGTCATTAAGGCAAAGGCCGAACCAATGGGATATAGGGTATTTATCGTACCTGGTTCCAGTTTTGTTAAAAAGATTATTCAGCAGAACAAGTTCAAGTCTGTTGTTGGAGTGGCTTGTCATGTGGACTTGAATCAAACCATGATGGCCTTATCAGATTTTGCTCCTCAAGGAGTTCTTTTATCTACCTCTGGTTGCTTTGAAACAAAGGTAGACATTTCAAAAGTTCTTGAAACAATAGGCTATTACGATTATAAAAATCAAGAAGAAAACGTTTAAGTTTAAAATAATAGATTATTCGATTATAAAAAGAAGAAAACATAAAATGAGGTGAAAATATGCCTGAAAGTGATATAAATCCATTTTTTATCATTAAGAAAGTAAGAGAAGGGGACGAATTGAAAATGGACCAGAAATTCATAAAAATAAGAATGAATTCCAATAAGGTCATGGCTATCCATTATAAAGCCCCTATGGAAAGAACAATTGAGCTAGAGATGTTCTTTGAAAATTTCAATCCTATTGACAGAATAAACTATGATATAGGTGGAACAGGTTGGGTAGGCGCAAATTTCAGAGGCCTTATTGACGGTAAGGATGATTCCTTGCCGGTTGATTATGATTATAAGATTCTTATGCTCGAGGAATACAAATGTCCTACTAAGGTAGAACTTAAAAATTTAAAGAGAAGCTCTAAATTTAGGCCTAACTTTACTTTAGCTGATTCTTAATCTTTAAATTAGTATTAGGAGGAAAAACCATGAACAGTAAAAAGACAGCCATTTTTGCTATTGCAGTATTGGCTATTGTAATCAGTTCATTAGGTGCTGTTTCAGCATTTGAATTGTTTGGAATGGACCTATTTGGAGGTCCTACAACAGACTTTGACAATAAGTTTATGTCTGGTACATTTAAAGGGGATGTCACTCAAAATAACGTTAGTGAAGATAATCTAACCAAAGGTTGGACAGATTCCTATGAAGACAAGGAACATAACATAACCTACAATATGTCATGCGTAAAGGATGGAGACTTTATCACTGATGTTTACCAATTGCAGGGATTAGGCGCTCCTGAAATAAGAAACTACAATGGCCAGCCTTGGAAAATATTCTATTCACAAGCTGTTCCAAACAGCAATGTGACTGACAATAAGACATCTGGAAATGATACAAACAATACAATAAACGTTTATATCTGTGAAGCTGACATCAATGGAACTGCTTATACAATCAATATAATGGCTTATGAAAACAAAACCGAATGTGATGGTACTTTGTTCTGTCCATTGTATGAAGATTATATAGGTCCTCTAGTTGAAAGCATCCAGTTTAAGGATGCTAAAAAAGCTCCTAAAATGGCTGATCTAATGGGCATGTCAGATGAGGAGTTCAAATTCAATAGGGAATATCTTGACGGTATTTTCAATGGTACCATTGATCCAACTCAAGGATAATGAAATAAGAAAATTATATAAAATATGGCAGAATACATTTATTCTGTAATTTTTTCTTTTTTTAATGAAAGATCAAGTTTAAGTGATATTTATGAAAGTAACTGTTTTTCATGCAAATGAATGTGATAAAAGGAAATGCACTGCATTTAAGATGGAAAAGCAAGGAAAATGCAAGATAGTCTATAAGATACATCAGATTCCACGGGGTGCAGTTGTCTTGAATCCATTTTCCGAAAAGGCAGTTTCCTATGAGGACAGGCCACTTGTTGAAAACAAGGGTGTTGTAGGGCTTGACTGTTCCTGGAATAAGGTCTCTAAGTCAGCAAGTTTCTTCAGTTTATCAAAATATCACAGATCTCTTCCTTTTTTAATCGCTGCAAATCCAGTTAATTTCGGAAAACCTTGCATATTATCAACTAATGAAGCGATTGCAGCTACATTTTATATAACTGGATTTAAGGATGAGGCCCATCATATCATGGATGGATTCAAATGGGGCCATTCATTCATTGAAATGAATTATGACTTATTGGAAGCCTATAGTGATGTAAAAACAAGTGAAGAGGTAGTACAAATACAAAATGAGTTCTTAGAAGCTCATGAAAGGTAAAAATAAACCTAACATTTATATACTATTAAAATCATATTTTATATTAATATTTATGATTACATTATGTAATCCATAATATTCTTTTTAAACTTTTATTATGAATTTAATGAATTATTTCTCTAGAATTTTTTCATGAATTTCTATTTAAGTTATATTGATCAATTAATTTAATAAGATATGGAGGAATTGTTAATGGCAAGATTTGAAGAAGCAGAAAACAGAATGTTTAATGTAAAAATCTGTTTAAAATGTAATGCACGTAATCCTGCTGGAGCTACTACTTGTAGAAAATGTGGTTACAAAGGTTTAAGATTCAAAGCTAAAGAACCTAGAGGATAGATTCACTCTATCCCTTTAAACTTAAAAGAGAATTTTTATTCTCTTTAGATTTTTATATTAAATTTCTATTTTAAAAACTAATTTTAACTAATTTTACTAAATTTAAATAATTTTATAATTTAAACTATTTTTATCAATTTTACTAATTTTAACTAATTTTTACTTTTTAAACAAAATTTTAACTAAATCTAACAAATTTTATAATAATTTTTAATAAATTTATATTAATTTTAAATACTAATAAGTAAATAAATATATGTAATTAACAGATTATTTCAAAAATTAATCTAAATTAATTTACTTTAATAAATATTTTACAAATTCATTGTGTGATTTTATGAAAAATGTTGAAGCTCATTTTAAGGAAATATTAAAAACTCGTAAAATTCATTTAACTTTAATCGATCCTGATGAACAAAGCCCAGAAGAGGCTGTTGCTATTGCTAAAGCAGCAATTGAAGGTGGCAGTGATGGTATTATGGTTGGAGGTTCCACTGTAGACACAGCTGCACTTGATGGAACTTGTAAGGCATTGTCTGAAAACATCGACTTACCTATTGTCTTGTTCCCCGGAAACATCAATGGTGCAAGCAAATATGCAGATGCTATCTTCTTCATGAGTTATTTAAATTCAAACAACCCTTACTGGATTATCGGTGCTCAAGCATTGGCAGCACCAACAGTTAACAAAACAGGTATTGAAAAGATTCCTATGGGTTATGTTGTAGCTGAACCTGGTGGAACTGTCGGTTGGGTTGGAGACGCTAAATTAATCCCAAGAAACAAGCCAAAAATCCCAGCAATCTATGCTATGGCAGCTGAAAACTTAGGTATGAGATACTTCTATATTGAAGCAGGTTCTGGTGCAGATCAACCTATTCCTCCTGAAATGGTTGCTTATACAAAAAGAGCTACACAAGACATTGTACTTGTTGTAGGTGGAGGAATCCGTGATGCAACAGCAGCTTATACAGCAGCAAAAGCTGGTGCAGACATCATTGTTACTGGTACTGTTGTAGAGGAAACCTCAGATGTTAAAGGCAAAATCCAAGAAATAGTAGCAGGAGTTCGTAAAGCTTCTCAATAGTTCTATTTCTTTTCTTTTTTTATTTTTTACATTATTTTAACTATTTTTAATTCTAAATTATTTTTAATTTTAAAGTATTTTTAATTTTTAAAGTATTTTTAATTTTTAAAGTATTTTTAATTTTTAAAGTATTTTTAATTTTTAAAGTATTTTTAATTTTAAAGTATTTTTAATTTTAAAGTATTTTTAATTTTAAAGTATTTTTAATTTTAAACTATTTTTAATTTTAAAGTATTTTTAATTCTAAACTATTTTTAATCTAAGTATTTTTAATTTTAAACTATTTTTTACAATAATTTTCTTTTTTTAATTAATTTTCAAATGCTCTTTCTTATCTTTTAAATAAAACTAAACCATATATTAATTTATAAAATAATTTATAATATTAAGGTAATATTTTAATATATATTTAGAAATAAGAAAATATCTATTTATAATTTTTATTAGGTTTTATCATGTTAAATTCGTTGTATACAGAAGCTATTAGAAAAAAAGGACAACTTAATGAGCCTTTAGAGGAATATAAGGAAACTAAAATAGATATTGAATCCAAATGGCATGAAGAGGAAATAATTCCAAGTGATTCAAATACAGTTCTTGCTGCAGGTGATGGGAGCTATAACAAAAAGAAATATATTAGCTTCAATTTTTATGCTGTAGCAGCACAATCCCTCATTTACAATCCTAATGATACAGAATCAAAGCTAAAAACTATTGAATCTGCAGAGCTTGATATAATACCTCATCAATCATTCTTAGAGGAAAGATTGAGAAATATGATGAGCATATTTGAGATAAAGACTGCAATAAAGACATTCAATGATTTTGATATAGATTATTATATGGATGATGGATCTATTTTAGGGGATTTAATCCGTCCAATTCCTGTAGAAAAGAGCATTCCACCTGAATATAAGGCAAAAATTATAGCACAAGTCAAGGAAAAGCTGGAATCTGAAATACAATCCAAAGAGTTAAATTTATCCTCATTTAATTTCAGGGAAGAATTTAAAGACTTGTTTGAGGACGAAGACGTTGATGAATATGCTTTAATAACATTCTTGGAGAGTTTGGAAAACCTGATTGCCTTAAAATATCTTCTGGAAAACAAAAAGAAAATCATTGCTATTTCCAAAACTTCATCAAGCAATGAAATTTTCTATGCAAATATTCCTGATATGGCTATCTTAGATGGTATGACAAGAAAGCAAGGATTCAGTGAACCTTATCATAGAAAGGTAACAAGCAAGACCAAGCATGATTTCCCTATTGAAGATGAGTTCTTCAGAGAACTGTGGTTTACAATATTCTTTGCAAGACTTGATGACAATAAGAACATCATAAAGATAGAATTGCCTTATTACACTAAGGATTTGGATGAAATAAGGGAAATTTTAAAGATTTTAAAATCAAATTCAACTGAAGGATATCCTTTTTTACTAAAGAAAGCTCATAAGGATGTTGTCATTTCAAATCAGGATATGAATAGCTTATCTAAAATAATTGGATTTTTGGATAAATCAGGTCGTGAAATGTTAAATTAAGAAAATTATCAATAAATAGAACTAATTTGATGTTTAAGATAATTAAATTTATAATTTTAAAAAATTGAATATAACAAAATATAATTGAGTTTAGAGGTTTAAAAATGATTGGAAGATGCATAGGAGAAACATCTCTTATTGAAGTAAGTTTCATTTCAAAAGAAATGCCGCAAGTAGGGGAATATGTAACACTTGAATATGACGGCAAGATCATCTTAGGGATGATAGAGTCAATGGTTCGTGGAAGCGTTTCCTTAAACAATGAAATATATGATCCAGATACTATAGCAAAGATAAGGGAAATTGAAGGTGATGACTATTACATAAAGGGAAATATCTCCATTCTTGGTGATGTAAATGACAATTTAAAGTTGCCACGCACTCCTGCTCCTCCTGGAACTCCTATTTATCCTGCTCCTAGTGAGGTTTTGGATAGGATATTCCACATTGAAAACTCTCTTAAGCTTGGACATTTGATAAACAATGAAGATGTTGAAGTGGGTGTAGACATCAATAAGATGGTGTCCCGTCACTTGGCAATTCTTGCAATGACAGGTGCAGGTAAGTCAAATACCGTTTCTGTAATCATTGATGGGCTATTGGAGTATAACGGTTGCATGCTTATCTTTGATATGCACTCAGAATATGTTGATGCGGAATTTACAAATGGTAATGTAAATGTTATAGAACCTATGATTAATCCACAATATATGGAATTTTCAGAGATTAAAAAATTGGCAAGCATTCCTTCTAACGCTCCTTTGCAAGAAAGATACTTTAGAAGAGCTTTTAACGAAGCTAGAAGATTGGTGAAAGAGGGAACTGCAAGCACTGCTGATTTTATAGAATTATTATACAAAATCCTTGATAATTGGTATAATGATGAGGAGTATGATGCCAGCAATAAGAAAAACATTATGGATGTAATCAATAAGATAGAGGATTTGAATGTAAAATATGATAGATTGTTAAATGTTAACATAGGTGACTTCCTAACCCAAATAAAACCTGGAATGGCTAATGTTCTTGATTTAGGACAAGTCGATGAGAATATGGCTGAAGTATTGGTTGCTCATGTACTTAGAAGATCCCTTAGGAGCAGAAAACAATTTGTCAGACACAACGATAATGACGCATTATCCTATCCATTATTCTTTGTAGTTGAAGAGGCACATATTTTAGCACCTCAAAACAGAAGCAGCAACAGTAAGTATTGGATTACACGTATAGCTAGAGAAGGTCGTAAATTTGGTTTAGGCCTTTGTTTGGTAAGCCAATCTCCTAAATCTGTTGATGCTGAAACATTATCACAAGCTAACAATATGATAATTCTAAGGCTTGTTGAGCCAAAAGACCAAAGACATGTCCAAACAGCCAGCGAAAGCCTTAGTGAAGACTTGGTAAAGCAATTGCCATCACTTAACATCGGTGAAGCCTTGGTTTTAGGGCTTATGACAAAAGTTCCAACCCTTGTAAAGATAAATGAATTCAAAGGACGCCAAAGAGGTGGAGACTTGAATATCATTGAGCAATGGCAAACAAAAAAAGAGGATGAGGAAAAAGCTTTACAAAAGGAATTAGACCAATTCGTTAATTTAGGCGGAGGATATTAGATTTAGGAACCTTTATAAATAACAAATCATTATTATTTGTATAATTAACTGATTATAACAATTCTAAGAAAATATTAAATTAATAATTAAAAAAACTAAGGAGGGTGAAATAAAATGCGTTTTGCACATTTATCTGATAGTCATTTAGGTTCAAGACAATTTGGACTATTGGAACGTGAAACTGACTTTTATGACGTATTTGCTAGGAATATAGATAAAATTATAGAAAAAGATGTGGATTTTGTTATCCATAGTGGAGACTTATTTGATAATAACAGACCTTCTACAGAAGCGTTGCTTGCATTCCAAAAGGCATTGCTCAGATTGAATGAAGCTAAAATACCTATTTATGCAGTTGCTGGAAACCATGATTCAATCTTAAGGAAAGGAGCATTGCCTCCACAAGTTCTATTTAAAGACATAGGACTTAAATTAATCAGTGATAATCATCCGATGTATACTGAAGGGCCAGTATTAATCTGCGGAGTTCGTTATGTCCCAAGTTCACAAAGCAGAGCTTTAAAAAGTGCTTATGATCAATTATCCAAGATGGCAGACAAGTACCTTAAGTCAATTCTGGTTTCCCACCAAGGGATTGACAAATGGATGCATGAGGATACTCATGAAATAGAGTTATCACAAATGCCTAAAAACTTTGATTACTATGCAATGGGCCATGTTCATAATTACGTTGAAGAAGATTTCGGCAAAGGAAAACTGGTTTATCCGGGATCTATGGAAATATGGAGAACAAGTGAATCCAATGAGAATTTCAGGGAATTCGGTAAGGGATTCGTTGTAGTGGACTTAAGCTATGATAAGCCTCAAGTTGAAAGAGTGAAGATTGACCTTCCAAGAGAGTTCGTTAGGGCTGTTATTGATTACAATAAGTTTGAAGAAGGCCTCCGTGACGTTAAGGAAAAGATTCAATCATTGGATAATAAGCCTATGCTTGACTTGACCGTAGCAGGCGGAGATTTTGACAGTGCAGATATTTATGAAACTATCAAGGAATCCATCGGAGATAATGTATTGAATCTAAGGCCTAGTTTTAAGCCAGATAAGGTTTTGGAAGAGGAAAGGATTATAGATGAAAACAAGATATTGGACCCTAGAACATTGCTGCAAAAGAGAGTTAGGGAAAAATACGGCAAGGAAGAAGTAAATAAATTGTCCATTGACTTGCTTGACAATCTATCTGTTGGAAGAATAGATGATGCTAAATTCATTTCAGACAGATTCTATAGTCAACATTATTTTGATGAAGAAAAATCAAATGAATTGAATAACGATAAATTAGATGAGTCAGATAGTTTAGACGATTATTTGGATAAGAATTTAGATGATTCAATTGAGGATTCCAAAAATGAAAAGTCTAAACAGATAAGTTTTGATGACTATTAGGGTGATATGATGATATTTACAAGGTTAGAATTGAAAAACTTTAAATCACATGCAGACACTACATTGGATTTCAATCCTGGAATAAGCTTGATTGTAGGTGAAAACGGTGCAGGTAAGTCTTCTATTTTTGAAGCGATATCATTTGCATTATTCAAATCCTACACTACAAAATCCGTTAATGATTTGGTAAGATCCAATAAGAACACAGGTGATAAGATTCAAATGGTAGTGAAATTGTCATTTGTCTCAAATGGAACTGAGTATATGGTTGAAAGGACAATAACCCTTACAAAATCCGGTTCCAAACCTACTTCAAACCTATATAAAATTGTAGATGGAGAAGAGGAAATCTATGTTTCTGGAAATAAGGAAGTGGATAAGGAAATTGAAGTGATTTTAAGCATGGATTCTTCAACATTCTTAAATGCGATTCATATTAGGCAAGGTGAAATAGCTGAACTTATTGACAAGACACCTGCTAAACGTAAGAAACTAATCGGTAAGCTGTTACGTCTTGAAGAATTGGAGAAGGCTTATGATAATCTTCCTAAAATCAGCGAGGACTATAAGACAAGAAAAGCTGTTTTAGAAGATAGGATACAGCCAGAGTCAGAGCTTAATTTTGAACTTAAAAAGGCAAAAGAAGAGCATTTCAATTTAAATGAAAAGAATAATGCTTTAAAGAAAGATTTTGAAGCTCTTGAAAAGGACATTGAATTAAAGAACAAGGAAAAAGAAGAATTAGACAAACAAAAGAAAGAGTATGAAGCTCTCAATATAAAATTAGTCCATGAAAATGAGAATTTAAATGGATTAAATAAGTTAAAAGAGGAGTTGTCTAATAAATACAATGAGATTTTAAGAAATGAAGATCAAATGAACCTCTTAAAACCATATAGTGAAAAGCTTCCAGTCTATAAGGAATTTAAGGAGTCTCTTACTGATTTAAATAATTTTAAAGAGGAAGAAAAACGAAACAAGGAAATCATCACTAAGATTGATGGCTATAAATCTATTATAGAATCTGAAAAGGAGAATCATGAAAGATTTGTATCTCTTGAAGGTGAAACCAAGGCTTTAAACAACAAGAAAGTGGAATTGGCTGCTGAACTCAAACGTTTAGATGAATTGGAAAAGGAGAAAAACACATTAATTCAGGATATTGATCAATACAACAATGACTTGGAAACTTTCTACAATGATGCAAAAACAGTTTTATCTGAGTTTGAAGAGGAAATCAATCCAATCAAGACCAATGATGACTTGAATAGTTTGGAAAGTCTTGTTGAAACTCTTAGAACCAATCTCAAAAATGAAATCAATGAGATTGAAGATGAATTAAAGAAATTGAATAAGGAATCCATAAGCTTAAATCAGGAAATCAAGTCATTGGAAGAACCATTGTCTGACATTAAGGAAGTGGATAATAAATGTCCTGTTTGCCAATCAGATATTAGTGAAGATAAGAAAAATGAACTAATACAGGTATATGAGGAAACTATCAATACTAATAATAAAAAGATTGGTGAAAATAATGAGATTATCACTAAATTAAACAAGGACAAATCATTAAAAGATGCTAATTTATTAAAGCTTGATTCAATTAAAACAAAGATATATCAGAACAAACATATCGTTGGAGATTTGGACAAGTTTACAAAAAGTTTGGAAACTGTAAATTCCAAAATCAATGAGCTTCAAGGCAAAAAGAATGAGCTTGAAGAATTGGATAGGATAATTGATTCCAAGAATAATGAGTTCAAAGAGCTTGAATCTCATGATAAAAAGTATTTGGAAGCAAATACTCTTCTTAAATCTTCTCCAGATGAATCCAAGATCAAGGATGAATTATACACCATTGCAGGTAAAATCAATCTCGAAGAAGAGAAACTTAAAGATTATATCACTTCAGATTCCAATCTTTCATTGGATATGAGTTTTGAAACTTTGGATGAATTGATAAAAGACTTGTCTGAAAAGGATACAAGATACCATGTTCTATTAGGGTCTGTTAAAGCTAAAGCAGAATATGAAGAAAAGCTGAAGATTAAAGCCGATGAAATAACTCAAAAGGAGAATGATATCAAGGAAATCAAGAAAGCAATTGATTCTTCAGAATATAATGAAGAGAATTACAGAAATATGACATTCCTGATTGATAGATTAAATGATAAGTTCAATGGATACTCTAAAGAGATTGCTGTCAATGACAATAACTTAAAGATCTATGAAACTACAGTGGAAACCATTGAAAAGACCATTGAAGCAAATAGAAAAAATAAAGAGGAATACATTGCTGTTAAGGAATACTATGGATTGCTTGAAGATTTAAGAACTTTATACAGCAAAGACGGCATTCAAAAGGACTTGAGAAGCCAGTCCAGACCATTGATTCAGAAGTATACAAGAGAATTCTTTGAGAAGTTCAACTTCAACTATTCTGACTTGATATTGGATGATGAGTACAATATTTCCATCTATGGACCTGAAGGGGAATCCAATATAGAAATGGTTAGTGGTGGAGAGAAAATAGCTATCGCTCTTGCATTAAGGTTAGGTATTACACAGGCAATGTCTAAGGGAAATATTGAGACAATTCTTTTGGATGAACCTACCATTCACTTAGACACTGTCCGTAAACAGAATTTAATAAATGTTTTACGCAGCATGTCTGTAATTCCTCAAATGTTGATAGTTACTCATGATGATGAATTGGAGAATGCTGCAGACACTCTTATTCGAGTTGAAAAAGAAGATGGTATTTCCACAGTTAAAATAAACAGTTAATTCTGTTTAATATTTAAAAATAGTTTAGATAAGTAATTTAATTATTTACTTATCCATTTTTATTTTTTATTTTATTTTCAATTTTTTTCTTATTTTATTTTCTTATTTTATTTTCTTATTTTATTTTTTTATTTTCTATTATTTTATTTTAAAAAAAAGACTTTTTTTATCAAATTTAAAAAAGAAGGGACTGATTTAATTAAAAATCATCACAGAATTCATCATAATCTCCACTTACAATGGATCTTATGTCGTCGACAATGCAGTTTGCATTCCATCCAACAACTGCCTTTGCTTTTTTCTCAAGCTCTTCAGGAACTATTTCCATCCCATAAGGGCGTACTAATAGTATAGGGATGTCAAATTCCTCTGCTTTTTCAATTAAAATATCAATATGCATTTGATTATAATTGTAAATTCCAGATAAAACAACAATAACATCTACTTTTTCAAAGAAACTTTCTCCAAAAGGAGCGTAATCCCTTGCCATTGATTCAGTCCATAGGAAGTCTGGTTTAGAGTATAACTTCTCTGTAAATTGCCCATATTCATTTTCTTTATCAATTCCACGTGTAATAATAAGATTATAGATTTTATTGTCTTGTTCTTCTTCAAACATTTTATCCTTCCTTTTTATTTTTTTATTTTAAATGCTTATATTTTATATTGTTTTCTTAATATTAAAAATTTTATATGAGAATTTAGAAAATATTTTTTCAAAATGAATAATTGATTAAGAATCATCATAATATTGTTAATTGAGTAAAGTTAATTCGAAAAATAGGAAATAGAATATAGATGATAAAAATGAATTAAATCGAAAAATAGTTAAAAAGAAAGATAAAAATTAAGCATTTTTAGTTTTTTTATATGGGATAATAATTTTTTTTAAAAATAACTTAATTTTTATTCTTTAACTTAGTTAGAGTCTTACCTTAAAGGTTATCTTCAATTTATTTTTTATAATTCATTTTATATAAATGTAATGTTTATTTAATGAACATTTATCTATTCATTTGGATATTTAGAAACAAATATTAATTATTATTATAATTAAGGCAATATTTTTAAGTTAAATAAAATTTAAATAACTTTAATACAATTTAAAAAAATTTTATTACTCAATTTGATTTTAGAAATCAATAAATTATATTTTATTAAAAAAGCTAAAAAAAGCTAAAAAAAGTTAAAAAAAAGTTAAAAAAAGGAGTTTTTAAAAATTAAAATGACTCTTCATATATTCTCATAAGGAAATGAGCAAGAGAAACGATATCCATACGGTTATGCTCTATTATAGGGATTAAGGGACCAATGTTCTTGGTTGTTAGATATGTTCTATAGTAATCTGGAATATAAGCCCCAGGCACATCATCATCCCTTTTAATGCCGAATAAATGCTCTTCAATAGTGGTTAATTTGCAATTTGGAAGCTTGTTTTTCCATAAATTCCTTGCAGGATACATTAAGTCAAAGTGAGTTTGATCAAGATTGCAATCCATCCTATATAATCTAGCTCTGTTTTTTATGAAAGGAATGTCAAAATTCGCTCCATTATATGTTACATGAACACTTGCTTCATCAATATGGGATAGGTAGCTTTCAATAAGTGCAGGTTCCTCTTCCTTTTTCCTAAGCAAATATTGATTGGATTCAATGTAATTTCCTTTTATCTCAGCAATTCCAATTAGAATGATTGCTGAATTTGACAATCCGAGAGTTTCAATATCCATGAACTTAAGATTAAATGGATCAAGAGAACTTAAAGCCTTTAAAGTGCTGTTTCTGGAATTAGGATATTTATTCAAACTTTTCAATAACTTGAATTCCTTGATAAAACAGTCCGTTTCTATTTTTTCAATCATTCTTTCTGCATTTTTAGCATAAGTTGGATGATTCAGCAAATCGTAAAATGTATTGTATCCATTTTCCTTAAGTTTCATTTCTGTTTGAAACCCTATTCCTGGCATTAGCTTTAAGTTTGAAGCTAAATGTTCCTTAATGGATTTATTTTTATTCTCCAGGGAAAAGTCTATTTTTTCTCTTCTTGTAATCTTTAATGTCTCTCCATAGACATTTTCAATGACTTTGCTTCCTTCAATATCCTGGAAATCCCAATCCTTGTATTTATGCATCAATCCAAATTTAAGATTGTTAAAATAAGTGAGAGAGTCTAATCTGCCTCTTTCATAAGCTTCTTTAGAGGGATTTGCAGAAGACAATGAATTTGATAGTATTTTCTCCAGATATGCTTCATGCTCTTCTCTACGGGATGTCATAGTATCTTTAGAAATGTATATGGAATGTAATGTATGTATATGGCAATTCACAGCAAGGAACAACATCTCTTGAATTTATAACGACTTTTCCAAACTTATCCAAGTAGGATTCAATCTCAGCACGGACTGCCTTGACCTTGTTTGGATCATGAACCCTTACATTTCCTAAGAAACTTGTTCCCTTTGATGTTTTCATGACTGAAAGCCCATCCATTCTATAAGGCAGTTCATGTTTTTCAAGGATATTATTGATGTCTGTATTGATTTGCTCTTTTATTTCATTTTTATTTTCATCAGTGATTTCCATAATATCACCTTTTATAGCTTTTTATAGCTTTTTATAAGTATTTTTAAATCTTTTTAAACTTTTTATAACATTATATATTATTTCTTATTTTTATTTGTTTTCAATGTTTCAATTCAAGCAAGAATTCATTAGCGTCTTCATGGCCTTGATCAATTGAAATGGCTTTTTTAACGAAAGATAAAGCCCCTAACTTATCATCTTGTTCATAAAGTATTTTTCCAATGAGATAATATGCATCTGCACTATCTTTCTTGATTATGATATTGGTTAGTATCTCTTTAGCAATGCTATAATTTCCCTTATTGAATTCCTCTAATGCATCATTATAAGCTTCATCTAGTGGATCTGTTTCTTCATCATCACTTTCCACCATATCATCTTCAATTGATTCATTAGAATAATCGTTTTGAGTATTTCCTTTATCTTTTTGGTTATAGTATGTTTCATTATATAATATTTTTTCTTCCAATTCTTGATTTTCCAATGCAGATAATTCCTCTGGAGATAGCTTATTCATCTCTTCCCACATATAATCCAAAATGAATTCAGTTGCTTTCTTATGCAATGGCTTGTTATCATTTCCGCATTTAGGGGAGTAGATACAGGAAGGGCAACCGTTTTCACATTCACATGTCTTAAGCAAATTCCTTGTGGAATTGGTTAATTTGCTGAATACATCAATTGCCTTTTCACAAATACCAATTCCTCCTTCATATGCGTCATAAATGAAAATGGAAGCTTCTTGAGTGTCTTCGTGATAATTGGTTGAAAGTCCGCCAATATCAAACCTATCACACATCACATGAAGTGGGAATAGCCCTATCAAAGCATGTTCTGCACCATGAAGACCTCCAGCAAAGACTTCACTTTCATTTTTAAACCTCTCTTCCAATGTCTCCTTGACGCTATCTGGAATTGTAAACCACAATCCTTTTGTCTTGAATTTCAAAGGAGGCAAGTCGAGAATGTATGTTCCAATAGTCTTTGAAAACTCCATTCTTTTGTATTTGTAATAGTCTTCCTCTACTTCAAGTTCTCCATAATGAACTGTAAATTCTCCGATTTTAACCTTTTTGATCTTCTTAATGATTTTTGTTTGAGTTCTCTTAAGTGCAATTGTATGAGCATTCACATCTCTTTTGATAACATCTATAATGTGAGTGTTGAAGTCAACATCAGTTACAATGTAAGTTTGGCCTTTGTTAATTAAAATAGCTCCTTCATGAGCTTCCCTATACATTTGAGACCTTTCTATCTTTTCAATCAATTGATTGCCATTCATTACATTGAATATTTCATTTGAAATTTGGTCAAGTGAAAATTCAAATGCAGGATTATCATCATATGGATAAATGTAAAGCCCTGCACTCTTTCTCAAGTCCCTGTTCTGAACGATTTTACCTATGAATTCTTCATCTACACCAAATACCTCTTCAATCTCATCTGGAGCAATAGGCAATTCATTTGCAGCACAGATAATATGATTATTCAATAGCTTTTCATTATTCAAATCGATAACAACGTTCTCGTGAGGCTTGTCAAAGAAGAATTCCGGGTTTTTCATAAAGTACTGGTCCAATTGGTTTTCAAAAGCAACCAATATGACAAGGGATTTCTGATTTCCTCTACCTGATCTTCCACCTTGCTGCCAGGTTGAAATCATGGATCCAGGGAATCCTGAAATGATTACAGCATCCAAACTGCCTACATCAATACCTAATTCAAGCGCATTTGTGGAAGTGACTCCCAAATATTTTCTTGATTTAAGCCCGTCTTCTATTTCTCTTCTATCTTCAGCCAAATAACCTGCTCTATAAGCAGAAATCCTATCCACATACCTCTTTTTAGTATGCTCCATATCCCTTTTTGTCCATAATGCAATCAATTCTGCAATCTTTCTGCTTGATGTGAAGCATAATGTTTGTATGTCTTTAAGTAGCAAATAAAGGAAAATCCTTTCAGTTTCCTGGTGAATAGACAGATTTTCATCATCAGAATGAACCGGCAATTTCTTATATGGGTTATATAGGATAAAGTCCTTCTCACCGCTTGGAGAGCTATCCTCATCAATCAATTCAAATTCCTCTCCAGTTAGCTTTTCAGCAAGCTCCAAAGGATTTGCAAGTGTTGCTGAAGACAATATGAATTTAGGATTGGAACCATAGAAATTAGCGATTCTCTTCAACCTTCTGATTAGGAATGCAACATTTGAACCGAATATTCCTTTATAGTAATGAGCTTCATCAATAACAATATACTTTAGATTTGAATAGAATCGTTCCCATTGGTGATGCCATTGCAAGATCAAATGGATTTGGTATGGATTTGTAAGGATAACCCTTGATTCCTGTCTTATCTTATACCTTTTAGCCTTTGGAGTGTCTCCATCATAAGGATTTGGGTTAATGTCAAGGTCTAGTTTCTCATCAAATTTCCTTAAAACCTTCAATTGGTCATAAGACAATGCCTTTGCAGGATAAATGTATAATGCACAAGCGTCATTATCCTTAATGAGCTCTTCCAATACAGGCAAGTTAAAGGATAATGTCTTTCCGCTTGCAGTTGGTGTTGTAATGATTATGTTCTTGTCTTCTCTGGACTTTTCAATAGCTAAAGCTTGGTGTTTATATAGCTTTATTTCCTTTTCATCAAGGTAGTCCAATATCTTTTTCTCTAATTTGTCTACCTTTTTATAGCTAGCCTCCTTTGCCGGAATGGTCTCGACATGCTCGATTTTTTTCCTAAAACGAATATCGTTTTTGAACTTGTCGATGTTCTCCATCTCCTCTTTGTCTTTAGCTACATTTGTCATGATAATCATTAAATAATTAGGTATAAACAATAAATTAAGTATAAATAAGTATAAATTTACTATAAATTAATTTTCAATCTTGAAAATATTAATAAATATATATTTGTAAAGCGAATTTAATAAAACTTATCATATATTTCTTTTTGTATTAAATAAAACTTTTCCTATTAGTTTTCATTTGCTCTATGTTTATTTACTTAAATACAAAAATTAAAATATTTCATAAATTAATATAATTATAGATATGATTATGGATATGACTATCGATTATGGCTATCGATTATGGCTATCGATTATGGCTATCGATTATGGCTATCGATTATGACTACATATATAGATTTAATAAAATGTAAGAGGGGTAAATTTGATAGATTATAAAGAGTTTGAAGAAATCGTTGTAAATGTTTTAGAAAGGGATATTTCTTCAAATGAAGACCAGAAATTAGCCATTTCATCACCTAAAGATCAATCATTGTTCATTGTTGCAGGACCCGGTTCAGGAAAAACAACTGTCATGGTGCTAAAGATATTGAAGTTTATTTTTGTAGATGATGTTTCACCTAATGAGATAATGGCAACCACTTTCACAAGAAAGGCTGCAAGTGAACTCTTATCACGTATTCTTAGCTGGGGAGACAAGATAAAGTCTAAGCTCATTGCCAATTATATGGATAAGATGTTCAGTGGTGAAATCACTGATGATTCCATAATAAAGGAAATCAATAGAATTGATTTCAATCAAATCAATATAGGGACAATAGACAGTATCGCAGATGAATTATTGCGTATTCATCGTCAAGCGGGAACAAGCCAACCTATTTTAATAGAGGATTTTGTTGCTAATTCCGTTATGATAAATGAATGTCTTTTAAAGGATGATAGGTATAAGCATGACTCATTGCAGGAGTATTTGGCAGAGATAACAGGTAAGCAATCCAATACAGAACAAAAGCCAAAAGTAAAGAATCTGACAATGATGGCAAGCATATTGATTGAAATCAAGGAACACATCTACTACAATATGGTGGATATCAATAAAATCTTAAGCAATATTCAAGCTACAGAATTAGGTAAGCAATTGGCCTTAAAGCTAATTTTAGAGTATGCGGAAATACTTAAAAGCCAAAATATCTATGATTTTGCAATGCTTGAAACTGAATTCTTAAGAAGATTGAATTCAGATAGCTTGAATGTGTTCTTGAATGACATTAAGATCATTTTAGTGGACGAATATCAGGATACAAACCTATTGCAAGAGAGCATTTACTTTAAAATCGCTGAATCTGCCATTGAGAATGGTGGAAACATAACTGTAGTAGGTGATGATGACCAATCTTTATACAGGTTTAGAGGAGCTAGTGTAGACCTATTCACTAATTTCATTGAAAGAATTGCTACAATTGGAATTGAAGCAAAGGAAGTTAACCTAAAAACCAATTACAGATCCACTGAAAACATCATTGACTTATGCAATGACTTTGTTGAATTGGATGATGAATACCAATCTGCACGTGTTAAGGAAAAGCCAAAGATTGAAGTTCCAAGCTTTAATGAGGATGATACAAATCAAGTGCCTATTTTAGGAATGTTCAGAAACAATGAACAGCTTCTTGCAACTGATTTGGCCAAATTCATTGATGAATTGAATAGGAATGGAATAGTTAAACGTAAGATTAAAAGGGTTTTAACTAAAGATGATAATAAAAAGTTTAATTCAGACAATAAGACAACCTTAATCAATTATAGGGATAAAGGATTTGACTTGGCAGAAGGGGAAGATGAGATAGTGATAGAGCTTGGAGATGATGGTTCTGCTGAAGACATTGCATTCTTAACTTTCTCTCCTAAGGAGTTAACTGCTACTGGAAGCCGTACATTTAATTTTACATTAAAAAAGCAATTGGGAAGATTAAGGCATCCTATTGAAGTGTTTAACCCAAGAGGCCAAGACTTACAGAATATTGATTGTGTAGCTGTCTTTTGCGGATTGATGTTGGAATGCATAGATCCTAATTCAAAATACCAAAGGACTAATGATAAATTGCCTAATTCTGCAAACTTGAATATGAAAGCTTGGCGTAGAAAGGCTATTTCCTATATGAATGATGTCAATCCAGAGCCACATTCACCTGTTTCATTGGAGAAATTCGTAACTCATTGGCAAATAAGGCATCCATTCTCATCTGATGAGTCAAGTGACATGAAATGGCCTACAAAGGCTAATCTGATGGAATTGGCATATAAATTGGTCAGTTGGATACCTGAATTCCAGGAAGATGATGAAGGTGTAGTTTATCTTAAGGCAATTACACAAACAATTACACAAACAAGTTTCTTCAATAAGTATTCCGCTACCATAGATTTCTCTTCACCTGAAGCAGAAAAGGAATCAATCAACGAGGCATTATTAAACATTTTCGTGCCAATAGCTAGCGGTGGAGTACAGATTGATGAGAATCTCTTTGAGGTCATCCCTTCAAATAGATTCAATATCATGTCTATCCATCAGGCAAAGGGATTGGAGTTCCCTCTTGTCATTGTTGATGTGGGATCAAGATTTAAGAAGAACCTGGCAAAAGACGCTAATTTAAGATTCCCTAAGAATGCAGATTCTTCTTCCATTATTCAGGACAGGATTAGGAAATACAGTTCTTTGTACAGTAAGGATAGGGATTCTAAAGACATGGCATTTGATGATTTGACAAGATTGTATTTTGTTGCATTCTCAAGAGCTAAAGATGTTTTGCTATTAGTTGGATTAAATCCAAACATTGATGGATATAAACAAAATGAAAAACAAATGAAAATACCTAATGTTGCATTAGGTTGGAATAGGGATGAAGAATTTATAGGTTTTGACAATATATTTTTAATTTAATTAATCGTTTTTTTAAGTAAATTATATGAAACTTTATACGAAATAATTTGATATTTATTAAAAAATATTATCCGTGAAATAAAAAATTTAAATTATTAGATTGGTGTAAAAATGAAATTATCAACTAGATCTAGGGAATATATCATACCGGAATATAGCTTAACTGGTGATTTATTATCATTTTTAACTTGCAATTTACAGTATCGTTACCAAAACAAGGGAAATCTACCTCCATCAATGCCTGTCCAATTGTGGTTTGGTGAATTCATTCATGGAGCATTGGAAGAGGCATTTCTAAAATGGAAAAAGTATTCAAATACAGATCAATTAGCATTTCCTTGGGACTGGGAAGAGGAAATAAAGCCAATTGAGGACCTAATTACTGGCAGATTAAAGGTTAAAGGATTAAATCCGCCATATGAATATGTAAACAATTATGGTCCAAAAGATAATATATACAGTGCAAGATTAGAGCGTTCCATTAACCTCTGGGGACCTCATCTATTCCCTTTGATTGAAGATACAGAAGTATTGATAAAAGGATTAAGAGAATTGAAGGATGAAAATGCCAGATCAGATTACTATTCCATAAATGGTGTTGTTGATGTATTAAGTTCAAAAATGGTTGATAAGTTTTATCAAAAGACCAATAATAATCCATTTCAACAGACTTTAGATGATTATTTCAATCTTTCTCAAACTAACAGCATCATAAGTTACTTGTACAATAATGATGAGTTCAAGAAACTATTGGATGATGAATTGAATGAATATGAAATAATCATTGATTATAAGGGTATGAGAAGGCCAAGTGCACCATCAAAAGAAGAATTAATGGAAATCCAATCATTAATGGAAAGTGGAGCGCTTTTTGATTCAGTGGAATATGAAAAGTATAAGGTATGGATTCAGCATGAATGGCAGATTTTAACTTATGCTTGGCTTAGAAAAAATCAGGAAAACTCCGATAAGCCAATTGTAGGGATTATTTTTTACTTGAATGAATTGGTTCCATCAAATGATGACTTAAAGGCAATAAAAGAGGACTTATTGAATGATCAAACTGATATCTCCTTAAATCAAATTCTTGTTGATGATTGGGAAAGATTAAGAAATTGGAATGAAGATTCAGAAATAGCTATTCATAGAGACTTGTCAGATAAGTTTAAGATGGACAGATCCATTAGAATAATCAATGTAGAAGAGGAATTGATAGATAATTCCCTATATCAATTCGATAATGTTGTAAATGATATAGAATCATCTTTAATTAAGGAAATGAATGGATGCAAAATCAAGGATGCTTGGAAAGCTGAAGCAGAGGATAGGACATGCAGTGCATGTGACTTTAGAACATTCTGCAATAAGAAAAAAGGTCAAGAATCAGAAAATAAGCAAGTGTTTACAATTCCTTAAAATAATAAAATAACTGTTTTTAATGAGTAAAAATTTAAAAATAGTAAAAATAGAAAAGAATTTTAGTTATGGATTTCATAACTAAATTATTTAAATTATATATTTTCAAATGCTTCTAATAATGGTTTAAGACTATCGCAAGGTAAACCTATGATGATTTCCTCATCTTCGATTCCTGCATAACCTCTTGAACCGTTACATGCTAAAGTAGTATTAACCTTATTGGTTACATAAGGACCACTTACAGCATCTGCACATAATGATTGAATTCCTGCACAGCTGGATTCAACTTTACCACCATTATTGTAAACAATTCCTTGTGCAATGTACATACCAAATTTAGGAAGTGTGATTACAACAACAACATCAGGGATAAAATCAGCTTTTTCTAAAGGTGCATAGATGATTCCTAAGCTTAATTCATCTTTTCTTGGAATGTTGTCTATAACAGATTTAGCGGTTTCAACACTATCGAATCTTCCTAACTTATAATAGAATTCTCCAGAAGCAATCTTAGGTGGAAGCGGTTCTAATCCCATAGCACTTGATCCACCTTTACATTTTTGTTCTTCTGCAGTTGCATAGAATACAGCTCCATCAGCTGCTTTGGTAATCATTTCACAGTGCCTAAGGTTTTCTTCTATTTTTTCAACACCTTCTGGAATTTCACTTTCATCTTTGAAAAACTTGATAGCTACTGGAAGTCTAGTTAAGTTAAGTTTCTCTTTTAAAACTTCTGCAGTTTTTTCATTATCTTCCTTTTTATAATCCATATTATCACCGATTAATTATTCATAATGAATTTAATTAATTATTTCTAAATTATAATATATTAAAGTTATGAATTATTATTCATTATGAATTTGTTTTAATAGATTTTTTAATTATCTTTTGAAAATTTTTGTATTTTTTTATATAATTTTTATTTAAATTCTACAATAAGTTTATATGATTTAAAAGTTAATATTATATTTGTTTATAGTTTTAATAAACAAGAATATTTATTAAATTAATTTATTGATAATTTGGGCTTAAATTAATTTTTATTGTATTTATTTTATTTATTTAATTTAGGGAAGCAATATAATGAGTGAATTAAAGATTATTTCATGGAATGTAAATGGTATTAGGACTCGTATAAAAAATAAGGATGTTAATCCTGTCTTAGAAAAAGAAGCTGATATCATATTATTCCAGGAAACAAAAACAGCTTATGAAAAGATGGATAAGAAATTTTTGGATAAATGCGGTTATGAATCTTATTTCTTAAAAGGAGAAAGTGCTAGAACCGGCGGATTAGCTACATTTACCAAAGAAAAACCTTCTATAGTAAGAAGATTCTTCAAGGAATCTGCTGATGCATTGGGTAGAGCATCTATCTTAAATTATGAAAATTTCACTTTAATTCATGTTTATGCTCCTGTAGGAACTGGAACTAAAGCTAAATTAAATGAAAAGCTTGATTACCTTAATAACCTATTATCTTATGCAGATTTGGCTAAGGATAAGGATGTAATCATTGCTGGTGACTTTAATATTGCTCATAAGGAAGCGGATATTTCCGATTTAGATACTAAAGTCACATTCACTGAAGAAGAAAGAGAAGTTTTAGACAAGTTAGAATCCTTCGGTTTTGCTGATGCTTTCAGATTATCCAACAAGGAAGAAAAGCAATTCACTTCCTGGAAAAATCAAGAAGCTCGTGAAATGAATGAAGGTGCACGTTTAGATTATTTCTTTGTCTCTAAATCATTAGCAGACAAGGTTAAATCATGCACAATTTTAGATGAAATTGATAGTTCTAAACATGCTCCAATTGAGTTAACTTTAGATCTTTAATTTTAATTTAATTTTTAATTTACTCTTTTTTATTTATTTTTTCATTCTTTCAATTTTTCTATTTTTAATTCATTATTCTTTTTATTGTTCTTATTTTTTTACAATATTTATTTTCTGCTGTTTTAATTTTCGATTTGTTTAATTTATTTAAGTTTATTTCAAAATATACTAACTTTTATTAATTAGAATATACATAGATAATTACATATAATAGATTACTATCTATAATTTACTAATATTATATAAAAAAATATATGTGAAACCATGAAAGCGGCTGTTATAGGTTTAGGTGTAGAAGGCAAAAAGGCATTAAACTCCTTATTGAAACATGATTGGGAAGTCTATGCTACAGATTTGAATGTGAACATTAGTCTGGATGATTTGCCTATATCACTTGCTGGTGTTGACATATCTCCTCAAAAGGATAAGATCAGCTTCATTAAAGATAATTTATCCATTGATTTAGGATTCAACAATCAGGAAGAGATAGACCAATGTGATGCAGTTGTTTTAAGCCCAAGCATATGGGGAAGCAAGATATCCGAGCATTACAAAAACTCCCATAAGTTGCTTTGTGACGTTAAGACAAAACACAGAGACCTTTTCAGCATTGGTGTAACTGGAACCAATGGAAAGACCACTACTGTAACCATGATTAAGGAAATTCTTGAAAATGCAGGGAAAAAAGTCTTGGTTGGAGGAAATGCCGGTGGTGGATTTGAAGGTTACTATGACCTCATCTTAGAAGCAGAGAATGGAGATTATGACGTCTTGCTTGTTGAAGTCTGCGATATGACAGTCGGTTTCTGCAGCTATTGTTTTGACTTTGACTTGATTGCTCTTACAAATATGGGCAATGATCATATGAATGTCCATGGTTCAATGGAAGGATATAAAGAGTCACTTAAAGGATTTTTCAAAGATAAAACCATCTTTATCAATGAAAATCAGCAATATGGTGAAGAATTTAAGGAAGTGGCTGAATCAACCATTCTATGTAATGAAACAGACTATGACTTAAACTTATTCGGAAAGTTCAACAAATTGAATGCTGGTCTTAGTGAAGCTATAGCAAATTATATTGACAAAAACGCTTTTGAAATTGATGAGAGCATAATCAAGGATAGCTTGGAGAATTTCAAGCCTGTAAAAGGCCGTTTAGAAGTATTGAAATTAAATGATTGTGAAATATACATTGGAAAATCTGACAATTCCGATGCTATTAAGCCAATATTGGAGGAAGTGGATTTCTCTGCTATCTTTGTAGGAACTCCAAGACATAATGAAAATCACAGATTTGACATATTGAATGAAGTAGTAAATGCCAACCCAGAAGCTATAATTCTCTTTCCGGGATTGGAGGATACATTAGATCAAGCTAAATATAGATTAAATTCTCTTGATTATAAGGGAAGAATTGAAATAGCTAATAATCTTGATGAAATAATTGCATTCGTTGCAGAGTTTTCTCATGAAAATGCTATTTTGATTGGAGGAAATGGACAGGAAAACATAATAAAAATACAGGACAGATTAAAGCAAATTTGTGATTCCTGTAATTCTAGGGAAAATAAGTTAATGTTTGAATAAAGAAGAGATTCTAAAAAACAATAATCAATCAAAATCATAATTATTTATAATTAATTTAAGATTTAAATAAAGGAAGTGTAAGTATTAGCTCAAGAAGTTTAACACAAAGAAATTCATTTAAAATATTTGTTGCATTGCTTGCAATAATTATTGTTCTAATACCTGTCTCCCTTGCAACTACAACCACTCATCATCAGAATATGAGTGAAATAGCAAAATATGATAACGGAAGCACTGTATTTGCAGGAGATAACGTAATAGATAAAAACAAGATAAACAAATATCCTATCGTTTCCAATTTAGGTGCTTTATTTACCCAAATAGAAGATGGGGAAATTGCAGATGCCTTTTTCTCAATTGCTACAGGGGCAGTTCCAACACCATCATCTGAATTGCTTTTTGGAAATGTAAGTTCAGATGGTGTAGTGGATGAGTTTGAAGGGCCTGGATATGTAGTGGTAGATAATGATAAGATTACTGTTAATCCTCCTGGAGACTTTGTTTGGGGATATAACAGCCCATATATACAAGCAAAAATTGTTCCAAGTGGTATAGACATCATAAACAATAAAACCAATGAAACTATAGGTCATATCGACCCTAAAACCATGACTAATGACACAATCCCTGGGGATAGGGTAAATGTGGAAACCTTAAAGTATTGGTACAATCATTACGGTCAAGGTTCCAAATACAATTTAGATTTCTGTATCAATGGAATTAATGATAACAGGTCTTATATCACTCCAGATATGTTAAGGGAAAAGTTCCCTGAAGCTTATGAATACTCTGTCAAGTATCCTGGAGGTTCTCCAGTAGTTGTTTATGGTGAAAACTATACTGAAACCAAAGTGGCAAGCACATACACTTATTTGGATTCTCACCCACAATACAATGATGCAAACAGGGAATTCAATGCAAAACAATTTGTTAAAGCATGGAACGGAACCATTATCCCATCAAATGCATATGGATGTGGAAGAGAAGGAGTTGGATTCAGTTCAGTACCTGAAAGTGATGCAGAATCAGGAATGGCTACACATGGAGTATGTCCTCCAGCAAGATCATTGAGAAATGCTGTTTTATCTTTAGGTTTCAGCTTGCCAATTGGTATGGATTCAGGACGTGACGCAGTGCTTTACGGTTTCAGTCCTTCTACAGGAATCAAGATTAATAACACATTATCTTACCCAATTAAAATCAAAATGTGGACTGAAGGTTCCGGTGCTGGAATGAGAATCTATACTGACGTTTATGAAATGATTCCTAATAGTTATATTGCAAATCAAACAAATAGCACTAATTCTACTAACAGTACAAACAATTAATGCTGATTGATAAAATATTGGAATTATTACAATTATTTATTATTAAAATTTATTTAAAATAAGTTATTAATTAAGGTAATATTATGCTTACAGTCTCAGCAGTAATAACTGCAGCTGGAAAAAATTCTAGAATGAGAAAAGATCAGGAAAACTTGAATATTCCCCTACAAAATAAACTTACACTTCCATTAAAAAACGGGAAATATTCAAGTACAATCATTGAAACTACAATTCATAATGTATTGAATACTGAAAATATCGATGAATGTATCGTAGTTCTTGGCCATTACTGTGACGAAATATTGCCTTTCATTAATAATATTAATGATGATAGATTGAAAGTTATTAAAAATGATCCAATAATGGTAGGTCTTTCTGTTTCTTTATTAAATGGTCTTCAAAATATTAATTCAGACATTGCTTTATGTGTAACTGGGGACCAGCCTACAGTCAGTACGGAAACTTTTAATAATATTTTAAACACTCTTTTTAACTCAGACAATCCTAGAAAGACCATTTCCATTCTTAGAAGGCGAAAGACAGGAAAATTAGATACAGCTGAAGGATTAGGAATGCCTTTTGCTGCCGATAGAATGGAACTCATAAAATATCTAAAGGATAAAGATGATAATTTGAATCCTATTTTAAGGGAGATATTTGCTGATGGATTTGATTTTTATGGAGTTAAGGAGAATCATCCAAATGAATTAATTAACATTAATCATTACAGTGAATACGAAAGTATTTTATAAAATTTTATACTTATTATATAATATACATTAAGGTGAAAATATGTCTTTTGAAAAAGAAATTAAATTAGTTGAAGAACTCTGTATGACTCCAGGTATTTCTGGACATGAAGAAAAGATTGCAGAGATTATTAAAAGAGAATTAAAAGATGTAGCTGATGATATTGAAACAGATTTAATGGGTAATGTAATAGCTACTAAAAAGGGTTCATCTAAAAAAGGACCAAAAGTTATGCTTGCCTCTCATATGGATGAAATTGGTTTGATGGTAAGATATATTGATGATAACGGATACATTAAATTCTCAACCATTGGTGGAATAAATGACCAAATGCTTATGAATCAAACTGTAACAATCCACTCTAAAAATGGTGATTTAACTGGTGTTATCGGTTCCAAACCACCTCATGTCACTAAACCTGAAGAACGTAAGAAAGTTGTTCCTTACGATGAAATGTTCATTGACATTGGAGCAAAGGATAAGGAACAGGCTGAAGAAATGGTTTCCATTGGAGATCCAATTACATTTAAATCATGGTTTGAAGCATTCCCTAATGACTTGGTAATGTGTAAGGCATTAGACAACCGTCTTGGATGTTATGTAATGATGGAAGTTTTAAAAAGAGTAGACTCCAAAGCAACCGTTTATGGTGTTGGAACAACTCAAGAGGAAGTTGGATTAAAAGGAGCTAAAGTAACTTCCTACAAATTAAACCCGGATATGGCATTTGCACTTGATGTAACATTATCTGGTGACCATCCAGGAATCAAGCCTGAAGAAGCACCTGTAGTCATTGGAAAAGGACCTGCTGTAATCATGATTGATGCAAGCGGAAGAGGAATCATCACTCCTAAAATCATTAGAGACTTATTGATTGGAACTGGAGAAAAAGAAGATATTCCATTCCAGCTTGAAGTAAGTGATGGTGGTACAACTGACGGTACAGCTATTCACCTTACTAGAGAAGGTATTCCAACTGGTGTTTTATCTGTTCCAACCAGATACATCCACACAACTGTTAGTGTAGCAAGCATGGAAGATGTTGAAAACACTATCCAATTGATTGTAGCTGCCATTAACAGTTTAGAATAAAATTGAATAAAATTAGAAATGTTTAGTATGAAAGAATAAAATTAGAATAATTTTAAATTATCATTATTCTATTTATTCTCTTTTTTGTTTTTTCATTTGTTTATTTTTTTAAATTTAAAGTTTATTTTTACTATTTTTCATTTATTTTTATCCATAAGGGCTGAATCCTTCTTGGAAATGCTCACATACTTCTTCTAACTTTTCTGGAATGTTTATTTTTTGTGTACAGTAATCAATGCAGGTTTCACATTGGGTGCAATCGCTTGCAGGAACCTTTTCTTCACCTAATTTATCATAATACAATCTGTAAATGTTGGATTCCTTTTGCACTTTATGATGGTTATATAATCTGAAATATTCAGGAATAGGAATTTCCAATGGACAAGCTTTAAGGCAATATCCGCATTCACTGCATGGTACAGCAAGATTTTCCCTTAATTTATCTGCTTCTTCTAATAAGAACTTATGTTCCTCTTCGCTTAATGGCTCAAAGTTTTCAAAGGTATCTATATTATCCAATAGATCTTCCATCTTATTCATTCCACTTAAAACCATTTTTACATGTTCCAATGAAGCGCAGAACCTCATTGCAAAGCTTGCAATAGACTTATCTGGATTGAATGACTTAAAATCATCATTGATGCTTTCTGGCTGATTTACAATTACACCACCTTTAAGCGGTTCCATAATATAAACGTCAAGTCCGTGTTTTACACATAAATCATAGCATTTGTGAGCTTCAATAGCTGGATCTTCCCAATCCAAGTAATTAAGTTCCAATTGGACTATATCAAGAATATCTGCATACTTATCAAGGAATTTCTCAAGCAAATCAGAGTTGTCATGGAAACTTATACCTATTTTCTTAGCTATTCCTTTTTCTTTCATGTTCTTTACATATTCAAAGGTATTGTGCTCTTCAGCTAACTTTAGCCATGGAACATTGATATTATGTACAAAAAATACGTCAAAATAGTCAATTCCAAGCCTTTCAAGCATGGTATTAACAAATTTATCATTATCCTCTTCACTTGTCAATGCCCATGTAGGCATTTTATCACATATTTGGTAGGATTCACGAGGATATCTATCAACTATTGCCTTTTTCATTGCAACTTCACTCACTCCATTATGATAAGCAAATGAGGTGTCAAAGTAGTTGAATCCTTTTTCCATATAAAGGTCTACCATTTCATTAAATAATTCCTGGTCAATTTTAGTAGGGTCATTTGCATCAGTTTGAGGCAATCTCATGCATCCAAATCCAAATTTTGATTTATATTCCATTTTTTCACTCCAAATATTTTTTTATCAGTTTTTTTAATCTATAAACCTTGTTAAATTAATATAATTGTATATATAAAAATATTTTTAATTAATTGTATATATAAAAATATTTTAATTAATTGTATATATAAATGTTTTTATATGAAAAAACTATTAAAATTTATTTTAATCATTTTCTTTTATTTCACTAAAAAAGATTAAAAAAATCTTATTTTTTAAATTAAATCTTTTTTAGAGATTTATATAAAAATTGCTATTTACAAAACTTTATAAATTACTATAAATATAAATATAATTGTATCAAAAAATTATTAAATATTTTATATAAATCTTAAAAATATTAATTATAATTTCACCTAAAAAGGGATAATAATATGCAATTCAGAACACCATCAAAAAACAACACTATATCTAATAAGGATATTGAGAAGGAGTTTAAGAATCTAAGAAAGGAACTCTTGGATTTAACCTTACGAAACCCCCTTCTTAGCTTCAAGGCAAGAAACAGAAATCTCAGTATCATTAACCAAACACCTATGAATGCATATAAGATCCTTGTTTTAGAGAATAAAAAAATGTATTTCTCTCCTAATAAGGCAGAGACCAAGAAATCAAGAGCTCACACTTTCATAGACCAAACCAAGGAATTCTTATCATCTGAAAGCGATAAAACCTTAAAAGCAGATTTGACACCTAGTGAGCTTCAAAAAAGACTATTTTATATTGACCAACAATCTAAGACAATGGTTCAGGAACAAGGTTACAATATCTTGTATATTGCTCTTGGTTTTATTGAATGGATTGACAAGAAGAAACCAAGACAAAAGAATTTAGCCCCACTTATTCTTATTCCAGTAGCTATGGAACGTAAGAAGGTTGGAAATTCATTTTCATTATCCTGGACTGGAGAAGACATTCAAAACAACATCTCAATTCAAGCTAAATTACGTGAAGCGGGAATAGAGCTTCCTAAATTTGAGCAAACTTCATATATTGAAGGTGTAAACCAATATTTAGCAGATGTTAAAAAGGCAATCAGACCATTTAGCAAATGGGATGTTAAGGATGATGTGGCTTTAGGATTCTTTTCATTTACTAAATTTGTCATGTATAATGACTTGAATCCTGAAAGTTGGAGCAAAGATGTTGATTTAACTAAAAATGAACTAATTCAGTCCATATTCAATCCAAGCAAAAATGTTTATGAGGATACATTTGAGGAAGAGGATGTGGATGAAAAACTCCATTATAAAACAATGTATCAAGTCTTGGATGCTGATTCATCACAGATTGCAGTTATAGAAAACGTAAAGGCAGGCCATAATTTAGTTGTAGAAGGACCTCCAGGAACAGGTAAATCACAAACTATCGTAAACTTGATTGCAGAGCTTATAGCAGAAGAAAAAACAGTTCTCTTTGTAAGTGAAAAGATGGCTGCACTTGAAGTTGTAAAAAGCAGATTGGATAGTGTAGGTCTTGGAAAATTCGTATTGGAATTGCATTCACACAAGACAAGACGAAAGCAATTCTTGAAAAACCTCAAGAAAGCAACTAATGTAAGGGCTACAAGAGACTTGAAATTAGATCAAACCCTTAGAAAGCTTGAAAACTTACGTGACCAATTAGATCAATATGCTGAAATAATTCACACTCCAATGGCTAATGTAAATCTCACACCATTTGAATTATATGGTATGAAAGAGTCTTCAGAAGACTATTTTGCAAGACAAAGTAAATTATTGCCTTTAGTAAGATTCAACAATGCTGAAGACTTAACAATGAAGGAATTGGATGATATTATAATATCATTAGAAAATTTAGCAGAATTATATTCAACCATTTCCAAAAACAATCCGTGGAGCTATTGCAATCCAAAGAGTTTGCTTCCTGCAGATTTAAGGGAAATTGAATTATTGATTAGGGATAGTTTAGAGTCTTTAAGTGATTTCAGATATGAAATGAATGTTGTAAATGAAGTTTATGGCATTAAAATCCCTAATACACTAAAAGAATACGAAGATTCAATCACTGCATTGAATATTTTGAATAGTGAAAGCGCTAACTTAGTGGATAGTTCAGTCTTGCTTAGCAAATATTGGTTTAATAGTCCAGAGAAATCCTTAGAGCTCATTAAGCTATTGCAGCATTATCAGCATGCATCTGGATTATTTAATAAATTCTCAGATTATTTGCTTGTTGCAGATTTAGATACAATAATATACGATTTGGAAAAGGAATTCAATAAGAAATTCAAGCTATTTGGTGGAAATTCCCATAAGGAAGAGCTTTATAAGCTTTATAACGGCAATGTTCCAAGTGATAGGGAAGCATTGAATGACTTGATTAAAGTGAGAAACCATATTAAAATCAGACAAAGCCTAAAGGATAACGAAGCTCTTGGAAGGGCATATTTCGGTGATTTATGGAGTGAAAACGCTAATATAAATGACTTGAAGCAAGTAGCAAATTGGATGAATAAATTTGTCTATCTCATATCAAATGGCACTTTTAGTGAAACTACCGTAAAAATGCTTTCAAATGACCTTTTCCTTCCTAATATGGATTCAAGCATAGATGACTATGTTGAAAAGGGAAACAGATTCTATGAAAATCTTAAGAAATTGGAATCAAAATTAAATCCAAGAAGCAAAATCATCTTTAAAAGAGAAACAGATGATGTCCCATTTGACAAATGGGAAAATCAATTGAATAAATGGAAAGGACAATTATCAAGCTTACATTTATGGTCTCAGTATTCCAACACCAAAAGGGCATGCAGGAATAGTGAGGCATCATTATTCATCAAAACCATTGAAAAAAGAAACATTAAGAAAGATGATGTTAAACCAATGGTTTTAGGCAATTTTGCAGATAGCTTACTCAATATTGTATTCAATGAAAATGACACTTTAGCAACATTTATCGGTGAATTGCACGAAAACAGAATCAAGGAATTCAAGGATTTGGATGTTAAAATCATTAACTTGAATAGAAAAAGGATTTTCAATAAGCTAAACAGCCAAATTCCTAAGATTTATGGTGCTACTAATGATCCAGAAGCTAAGGTATTGGCAGGAGAATTTACAAGAAAAAGTGGACATTTACCTGTTAGAACATTGCTTGAAAAGGCAGGAGGAACCATTAAAAAGATCAAGCCTGTCTTTATGATGAGTCCTTTATCCATTGCACAATATCTTGATCCTACAAATCCTAAATTGCAATTTGATGTGGTTATTTTCGACGAAGCAAGTCAAGTGAAACCTGAGGATGCATTAGGTGCATTCATGAGAGGTAAGACTGCTGTTGTAATGGGAGACACTCAACAATTGCCTCCTACAAGCTTCTTTGACCAAATGACTGACAGTGAAAGTGGGGAAGAAGTGGCAACTGCTTTGGATATGGAAAGTATCCTTCATTTATGTAAATTATCATTCCCAGTTAAAATGCTTAAATGGCACTATAGAAGTCGTCATGAGTCTTTAATTAATATTTCTAACAGAGAATTTTATGATAATGAGCTATTGGTCTATCCATCTCCATCTCACACAGATCCAGAATTAGGGCTTAAATTCCATTACAATCCTAATACACAATACCATAGAGGAGAAGGCTCAGCTAACCCTCTTGAAGCAAAGGATGTTGTTAAAGAGATATTCAATCACTTTGCAAAATATGGTGACAAAAAGAGTTTAGGTGTAGGTACATTCTCTGTAGCTCAAAAGAATGCAATTCTAGAGGAATTGGAGATTGAAAGAAAAGCACATCCTGAATATGAAGCTCTCTTTTCAGAAAACAAGGAAGAAAGATTCTTTGTTAAAAACCTTGAAACTATCCAAGGAGATGAAAGGGATGTCATATTAATCAGTGTGGGATACGGTTATGACACAGAAGGCAAAATGTCATTGAACTTCGGCCCATTGAATCAGGATGGAGGGGAAAGACGTTTAAATGTACTTGTTACAAGAGCAAGAGAAAAATGTGTAGTATTTACCAACTTCAGAGCTCATGATATTCATTTAACTGCTAATCCGCCATTTGGTGTAAAATCATTGCAGGCATTCTTGGAATATGCTGAAAACTTGCATTATAACCAATCTGTCCAATATGAGGATTATGATGAAGCCCCATTTGAAGATGCAATTTGCAATTTCATAGCTGAAAATGGATATGAAGTGGATAAGAAGGTTGGTTGTGCAGGATTTAGAGTGGATTTAGCTATTAAAGATCCGGATAATCCTGGAAAATACATTTTAGGAATCCAATGTGATGGTCATAATTACGCTTCAAGCAAGGTAGCTAGAGATAGGGATAGATTAAGAGAACAGGTATTGAAAGGTTTAGGTTGGAATATCTATCATATCTGGTCTACTGATTGGTATAGAAACAGAGACTTGGCAAGAGCTAAGCTATTGGAGAATATTGAATCAACAATTGTCAATACTAAAGTTAAGGACTTGAAGAAAAAGATCAATGATGTTGAATCAATGAAAATCAATCCTGTAACTACAGTTATCCTTGGAAAAGACGATAATGAAGATGAGAATGATGATTTCATAGAGAATAACGAAGAAGATGAAATGGATATTGTAAATACTATTTCAGATAATGATTTGGCAAATATCCAATCCATTAAAGAGGAAATCAATGAAAAGGCTGAAAAGGATAAGGAAAAAGAAGATTTAATCAACAGATACTTGGAAGGATTTGATGATGAATTAACTAAAAACTCTTCCAAAGATGATAAAACTTCCATTAATGATATTCCTGATCTTATTGATGAAGAAGAGGAAATCGATATTCCATCCATAGACAATATAAAAATAGAGGATAAGAAGCCTAATCCTAAAAATAAGAATATTAATAATGATATAAATAAAAATATAGATAATGATATTCATAAGGATGTGGATAAGGATATTCATAAGAATAAAAGCAATGAAAAAGAGGAAAAAACTGATATTCCTAAGGAAAAAATCAGAAAAGATAGAAAGAGCAAAATTAAATCTAATACTCGCATAGATCAAGAAAAAGAGAAAAAATCTAATTCAAAACCTCAAAGAAGTCCTAAATTCAATTCATCTAAAGATGATGTTTCCTCTAAATTTGAAGGAAAATCAATGGATAATAAAACCAAATCTAAAGATAATTCTTCAAATAAAAAAGACATTCAAGATGGTGAATTTAAAGTAAAAGAGAATTCTGCTGGCTCTAATAAAGCAAATAATACTCCGAATAGGAATAAGAATAATGGAAGTACTGTAGCAAAGTCTCTTATGAATAAATTAAGGAATATAGGGGATGAATTAGTAAATAATAGGCAAAATAATGATTCTAAAACTGTAGAGGAACCTCAAAAAGCTCAAAAAGAGCAAATTAAAAGGCAATCTGAAGAATCACATGATAAAAAGCCTATTAAAAATGAGCAAAAATCAATTGAAAAAGAAACACGTAATGATGAGTCAATTGAATTTGAGGAAACCACTATTCATGATCAAATTAATGAAAATATTAATACTTTTGAAGAAAAGGAAAGTATTATTAGTGATGATGATATAGAATATACTACTGAAGAAAATCTTGAAGTGGATATTAAAGAAAACATTAAAGAGGATAATAAAGAAATATCTGAAGAGAAAATTGAAGATGAAATTGATGAAGATATCAAAGGTGCGCAGGTATATAGTTTTGATGAAGAAGATGAAGATGATGATGTAATTGTATTCAGCCTTGAAGATGATATCAAAGAGGACATAGAAGATATTTCAAAAGACATTATCCAAGAGTTTAATGAAGAAGATTTAGAAACTAATGAATCTGAAGGTATTGAAAATATGAGAGAATATAAAGCTCCTAGAAGAAAGAAAGATGAAGATGCATTTGATGAGTCTCCAGATGTTATTGTTCCCATAAGCGCTGAAATAAGAAACAATAATAAAAATAATTCTTATGACGAAGATGGATATTATATTTCTCCAATTGATGCAGATGAATTTGAAGAGTTTTATGAGGAATCTGAAGATTCAGTCAATGAAATTAGTGATGATTCCCAATCAAGTGGACAATCCCAATCTAATGAAGAGGCTTACCATGATCCTAACAATCCGGATAGCCCATATTATTACAGTGCAGTAGGAATTGACAATGCCCTTAAAAAGAATGCAGTTCAATATCCTAGAAATAATGATAGAAACAAAACTGGACTTGCAGGAACAGTTAGCAGCCTAAAGAATGAGATGCTATACTTAAAAGCTTCTATGGATGAGATAGAAAATCCTACAGAAAGGGAAACAGTTTATGTAATAGACCGTAATGCTGATGATGAATTCTTCGAGGATCCATATGACCCATATCAAGAGCCTGTAGTTATCGACAATACTCAAAATCCAAAAGAAGATAATTACGAATCATTATTTACTTCTAAAAAACATGAATATTTAGATAAAATAGAAGAATACACTAATCCATCCTCTGATGCTTATGTAGATGATTCTGCTGATTCATTCTTAGATGAAATTCAGGAATTTGATTATATTGATGATGAAACTGAACCAATTATCCCTATAAGTTCATCAATTAATCAGGAAAACACTACATATGAAACCAATGCTGAAACTTATCCATCCACTACAGAGCCTATTGTAGAGGAGTACATCCCAGAGGAATCAATTATTCTTGATGAACTTGGAGATGATTTAATTGATTCAGATGATGAGTTTGTGCATATAGATGACATAGAAATTGATGATGATACATTTGAAGATATAATCACTGATGTAGGTCAAGGCTATCAGGACATGGAAGATGAGAGAATCAAAGAAACAAATGTTCTTAGAGCTGTAGATAATACTAGATTAACTCCTACTGGTGAAATAAGTGATTATATTGAAGATTATAAAGAAATTGAAAATTTAATCATTCAATCTCCATCTGAAATTTATGAAGATGAAAAGAAATTGGCTACTGCTGTTATGGATATCGTAGCTGCAGAAGGTCCTGTTCATGTAGATACTGTCATACGTAGATTAAGAGAAGGTTGCGGATTATCTCGTGCAGGAACTAAGTTTAAAAACACTATTTTAGAAGTAATTGATAGAAACGAGAGTCATTTGCTTTTAATTAGAGAAAATGATTTCTTATTCATTGATTATGACTCTGTTAAGGTTAGAAAGAGAGTCAAGCCTAATATTGATTTAATTTCAGAAGTCGAAATTGAAAAAGCTATTGATTTGGTATTAAGTTTTGAAAAATCATTGAAAGTTCAAGATTTAGCTAAGAGTGTTTCCAGAACTTTTGGTTTCAGATCAACATCTAAAAAGACTTCCAATAAAATCACTTTAGTCATTGATTCAATGATTGGCAAAGGAATTTTGATTAATAACAATGGTAAAATTGAATTTAGATAATTCAATTTACTATTTATTATTTATATTAAATTTTTCCTTACATAAACTCCTATTTTTATTGGTACTATTAAAATTATTATGTCTTTCTTTAATATTTTTAATAGTTACCTCTAATTTTATATTTTATAACTATTGGATGTATATGCTTTTGTTATTTTATGTCATTTTTAACTATTTTAATTTTATTCATAGCTAATCTTTATTCATTTTTCGTACTATCCGATCAATCATTTTTCTTATCTCATAATCTTCCAAAAAGATAATTATTAAATTTCTTCTACTTATTACTTTTTTTATACAAATTATTATCAACATATTACTTTTTTATTAATTAGTAATACTTAATATTATTCCTAATTATTAAAAAAAATTAAATAAGTATTACTAAAAAATTTGATAAAGTATTAATAAATTAGGAATAAGTAATACTATTTTATTTTTAAAAAGTAATAATTATTGATTAATTTTTATTATTTATTTAATAATAATTTATTAAAAAGTATTACTATAAAAAATAACAATTTTTTTAATAAAAGTATTACTTTTTATCAAAATTTATAATTTTTAAATTTTTTAATTAAAGAAGCTGAAATTATAAAATTTGTTATTAGTTTCCGCACATCAAAACATTTATGATCAAAATTTTATAATTCTGAAAAATCCTGTTGAAGATGATTGATGAAAAAATCTCATAATTTTTCTAAAAAATTTTTTGGTTGAATTTCAAGTGTAAAATTCAAAAATTTAGCCAAAAATCAAAAATGCTCTAAAATACCAAAATGATACAAAAACATATACATCAATTTGTATTTTTTTTGATATTTTAAATTATTTATTTTTCAAAAATATTTTTTACTTCGTTATACTGTAGTTTAACGAAGTAAATTTTTATAAAAATTCTTGAAAAAACAGCTCTAAGGCCTTCTTTTTGAAAAATGAAAAATCGTTTTATTCTTCAATTTTTTTTTAAATTTCTCCTGGAAAATTATTCTAAATTTAAACATCATGAATCTGCAGTAAAAAATATAAATATATGAATATTTCAGGATCAATAAATATTATAAAATTTAATGATTTAAATTATTCTAATAATTACGAATGTTCGATATTCTTAAAATATTCTTAAAATTCTTAAAAAATTTCTCAAAAAATTAAAAATATAAATTAATTCTATTTATTACGAACTATTCGAATAAATTAAGACAATTTTTTTAGCAGTTTAAGAGAAACTAAAATAATTTTAATATAAACGAATAGTTTAATTTTGTATAAATTATTAGAAATAATACTAATAGTTTTAATAATATAAAATAGTTTATATCTTATTAAATAGTTTATATCTTATTAAATAGTTTATATCTTATTAAATAGTTAGTAAAATAATAAATTAAATTTTTATTAATATATAAAAAGATATTAAAATTGAATAAAAACAGTTAAAAGATAAAAATAAGAAATAAAATTAGTTTATTTCTTCTAAATCTTCCAGTTCATCCTTAAATTTATAATCCTGGAATTGATAGTACTTAAATCTATAAGGCATTTTAGCCCTTTTTGGTCTTTTTTTAGCTTTAGGTTTATTCTTATTTTTAAGCCTATCCAATTGAGCTCTCTTCTTATCCCTATTTCTTTGAGCTCTTTCAGCTTGAGTAGTAGCTAATAACTTTTTATTTTTTCTATGATGGGGAGAATTATAAGAGTTAGCTTGAACCAATCTTCTCCTGCTTCTAATTAATGTTATTGACATTTTAAAACCTATCGCTAAAAATAATAAATAAAAAAAATATAAAAAGATCTAAATTAATTATTCAATTTGTAAACGAACTAGATAGTATTAGTTCTTTTATCTAAAGTATTTTGTATTTCATCGATTCTATCTACCACTACACGAATAGCCTGTTCACCGTTTCTAGTAGGATTAATACCTTGTTCTACTAATAACGCATCTCTGATATCTCTTAATCTATCAATGGAATCAATTTTCATTATAGTACTGTAAAACATATTTTTCACCAAAATAATCTAAATAATAGTAGTAATTTCTTTAATATGAATTATTTTTATGTTTAAAATTTAAATTAAATACTATTTAAATATATGAATTTTCTAATATTAATAGTTATTAGTAATTAAAATAGAAAAAATTGATTAAAATAAAATTAAATAAAATGAAAATAGAAATAGATTTAAAAAAGATTTTAAATAAAAAAAAGAGTAATATCTTAAAAGATATTACATTTATAATATAGTTACTTTAGATTGGATAGTATCAGCAACATATCCTAATGCAGTATTGGAATATGAACATTTCATAGTGTAAGTTCCAGAACTTAAATCACTTATAGTTGCAAATCCATTTTCATCAGTAGTTACCTTATATGTATCGATATCACAAGGGATTGTATTGTTTAAACCAATACTTAATCCTTTAACCGCATAATTAAGGAAGTTATTAGCCATTTCTGCAGCAGTTCTTCCATAAACATAATCCATATTATGATCATTTAAGTAAGTTCCAGGATTAGATAATCCTGTAAAGCTTAAAGGACTGTAATTATCATCATGAGCCCTTTTAAGCCAAGTGCAAGTTGCTAAATCAACTTGGGTTCTTGTGAATCCTAAGACTACTCTATTATCATATTGATTTAAATAGTTCTGATACCATTTGCTGCTCATATCATAAAACATACCACTGTCGCATCCTCCAAAGATACAGAAGATACAGGAATTTTCATAGCCATATTTATAAATATCCTTACAGTGTTCATTTGGACCGATATCATCATTAACTAAAACTCTATATCCTTTGGATCTTAATATTTGAGCTATATCGTTAATGAATTTTAGGTCAGTTGCCTTATTGTATATGTTATCAGAGTCAATGATAATAGTTTTTGTAGTTATCTTATCTCCAGTTCCCGCAGCTTGATTACCATGAATGGAAGTTATGCTAACATTTTGATTAGCAATAGGATTTCCATTTAAATCAGTTAACCTTACAGTAAATTCACCAGGACCAGCACTTTTTATTGTAAGTTTTGCAGTTACATTATTCAAGACCTTAAGAGTTAGGGATTTACTTGTAGATTTATAACTGGTAGAACCTGCATAGTTCAATTTAACGCTGTAGGATTTAACTGCAGAATTGATCTTCAATGATACTCTACCATTGGAATCTGTAGTTTTTGAGTATTTATCACCATTAAAGGTTATAACTACTTTTTGATTAGCTATTGCTTTATTGGAACTGTCTTTAAGGTATGCATAGAAATACTTACCTCTTACAACAGAAGAATTTGCAACAGTGAACTTAGTACTAGCAACATAGGATTTCAATTTAAATGATTTTGTATAAGGTTTATAGTATCCGGAACCTGAATAAATAATTTTAGTAGTGTAATATCCAGGTTTATTATTAATCTTTAAACTTACTCTACCCTTGCTGTTAGTGGTTTTATAGAAATATTTATATCTATACTTACTATAGTAAAATTTAATTTTAACTGATTTGGAAGCTAAAGGATTTCCTTTGATATCCTTTAAGTAAGCATATAAATATTTGCCTCTAATAACAGATTTGCTAGCAACTGTAATGTTAGTTTTTGTCTTATAAACATTTAATGTAAAAGACTTACTGCTTGATTTATAACTTGTATTACCTGCATAGGTAATTTTAGTTGTATATTTAGATGCAACAGAAGTTATCTTAAGACTAACTCTACCATTGCTGTTGGTAACTTTAGTGTAAGTCTTGCCTCTAAACTTTATCTTTACAGTCTGTCCTGAGATTGCTTTACCAGAACTGTCCTTTAAGTAAGCATATAAATATTTGCCTCTAGCAACTGATTGGCTTGAAACTGTAATCTTTGTAGCAGATTGATAAATATTTAATGAAAATGAATCATTGCTGGAAAGGTACTCTGAGTCCTCATTAAATTTTACTTTTAAAGTGTATTTGCCTAAAAGTGAGCTAAATTTTAATGAGACAGCACCGTTATTATCAGTTGTTTTTGTATATTTATTGCCTCCTATATCCAAGGATAAAGTTTTTCCTGATATAGGATTACCATTACTATCTTTCAAATAAATATAAAGCACAGTACCTCTCTGTATTGAAGTTTTTGATACAGAGATAGTAGTATTTTCTTTAGAAACTTCTGTATTAGAAGTAACATCATCTGAATCCGAACCTGCAGAATCACCATTTTCATCATCTAAATTGGAATCTGCAGAATTGGTATTGCCATCATCACTATTGGATTGGCCATCAGATATAAGATCTGATTGTAAACTTTCTTCATTTTGATCTTGAATAAGACCAGAAGAAATATCATTAGTATTATCAACTGAATCTATTCCCATAGCATCAGCTGAGTCTATACCGTTTACATCATTATCATTTATTTCATTAGCTGATATTGCATTAATACCCAAGAACAATATTAATACTAAAATCAGGGTAAATTGTATCCTTTTCGATATATTTACACCTCCATTTTGAAATAAATTGTTCGTATAAACTATATTGTTTTTAAATTCTTGTACTTAAAAATTTATTTTTTATCTTATATATACTTTTAGTAAAAAATGGGCTTTTTTTCGAAAAATAAGCACAATATGTTATTATTTGGAAAAATAAATAACGGATATCCATTTTTTAAAATTCATTTAAAAAGCAATTAGTTTTTCTATTTAAAAACTAATATTCAATAATTAATTAAAATGTCTATTTTTCAATAAAAACAATTATTTTTAAGTTAAAATAGAAATAAAGCAATTTAATAAAAAATCATCAGGCATGAATTAATCGATTAAAGATTAACTTGTTTTTTGCTCTTAAATCCAATAATAAGCAATTATAAAGTATTATTTTCGAAAAATAAAGATTTTAATAAGTAAAATTTAATATAATTGATAATATAATATTATCTTTAGATAATAAAATATATTTCAATGATTCCACTTATAAAAACTAATATAAATATTGAATTATAAAAATAAAAAATATAATAAAATTATTTTTAATGTTTTTGAGGAATAAAAATGAATTTGGATTTAAAAGAAATAATATTGATTTTCCTTAAAGGATTATTTATGGGATCTGCAGATATTGTTCCAGGTGTTTCTGGAGGAACAATCGCTTTAATTACAGGAATATATGAACGTCTAATTTCTGCTATAAGCAGTATCAGATTTAGCTTTTTAAAACCATTATTAAAGGCTAATTTCAGCGAATTTAAAGAAAAGCTAATCGATGAAATTGATTTTGAATTATTCATTCCATTGATTTTAGGTATTGGAATAGCATTTATTTCTCTTGCAAAAGTCATCAGCTATTTGCTTGATACCCAAACAGCATATACATTTTCATTCTTCTTAGGCCTTATATTGGCTTCTGCATATATCCTTTACACAAAATTAGAGAATTTCAATATCAAATTAATCGTTATATCCCTAATAGGAATTATTCTCTCTTATATATTTGTAGGATTAAATCCAATTGCAGCTAACCATAGCTTGATTGTAATATTCATTTCAGGACTTATAGCAATATGTGCAATGATCTTGCCAGGAATCTCTGGGTCCTTTTTATTATTGCTACTTGGACAGTACCAATACATGCTAAATGCTTTAAATTCAAGAAATCTAGTAGAAATTTTTGTTTTTGGTATAGGTGCAGTAATAGGTATTTTAGGATTTTCCAAACTCTTGAACTATTTGCTTGAAAGGTACGAATCAGCAACTATGGCATTTTTAATAGGAATTATGGTTGGAACATTAAGGTTACCTGTTATGAAAATAACATCTACAATTCAAGGTTCCTGGATTCCATGTATCATTTTAGCTTTAATTGCACTTGTACTTATTATCGTTTTAGAGAAAAAATTTAAAAATGAAGAATAATTATTAATTAATTAAAAAATGAAAATTATCACTAATTATCAGATTTGGTGAAAGAATGGGCTTATTTGACTTCATAAAAAAAGACAAAAAGGACAAAAAAGACAAGGATAAGAAAGATAAAAAAAGAGGGGAAAAATCAATTGATTTCTCTTCAATAGACAATATAAGCCCTGAAGATTTAAAAAATGCTAAAGAAAAACGTCTTAAAAATGATTCACGTACTAAAGAAGAAATATTGAAAGATGAAACATTTAGAAGTGTCGCTATGAACCATAGCAACAGAAACAATAGAATTGCTGCAGTTATGGAAATGAAATCTCAAGATGTTTTGGAAGATTTAGCTATGGACAATAAGGACAGATATGTAAGAACCATTTCCGCTTCTAGAATTACAGATCCAAATATTTTAGAGGAATTGGCTTACAATGCAAAGTATAGCGATGTTAGGCAGATTGCTTTTGACAAATTAGGAAAAGTTAATCATGCCCTTGGAGAGATTGCCAAGTATGATAAAAAAGGAAAAGACAGATTATCTGCAGTTCGTGAAATAGATGATGAACTTGTACTTATGGATTTATGTCTAAATGCTAAAGATCAAAAAGTGAGAATGCTTGCAATTGAAAAGATTGAAAATAATCAGATATTAACTGAAATATTGAAAAATTCCTCTGACAATAAGATATTTAACATCATAATCAATAAAGAAAGTTTCTCAAATGATGAAATCTTATCAGATATAGCAAAAAGCAATGAATATGACAAGTTCATTAGGGTTGAAGCATTAAACAAGTTAGATAACGAAAAAAATAATGAAACAATAAAAGAGATTGCATTCAATGAAATGGATGAGCATGTTTGTTCAGCAGCGATAGATAAATTAGACTCAGAAGATGATTTGATTGAAATTGCATTGAATTCAAGCTATTCATCATCAAGAATTAAAGCTAGTGAAAAAATCGAAAACGAAGATGTTTTAAAAGAGATTGGATTGAATGATGCAGATAAGTTTGTTCGTATTGAAGCAATAAAACATATAAAAAATGAGAATATTATTAAAGAAATATATCTGCAAGAGAAAGATAATTTTGTTAGAAGTGAAGCTATTAAGAATATTAATTCTTTAGTTAATTTAATTGATATTAGTATCAAAGATGATGATTTAATTGTAGCTAAAAATGCTTTAAATAAAGCCATAAGCAATAAGGAAAATTATATTGATAATGGTTGTGATATCCAAGATTTTGAAAATCTTTTAAAGAATGTTGCAAACGAATCAAAACATGAGGAAATAAGCAAATTAGCGATTAATAATATTGAAGATGAGAATCTTTTAATTGAAATTAGCAAAGAATCCATTTATTCTGGTTGTCAACTTGAAGCGGTATCTAAAATTAAATCAGAAAATTTATTGGCTGATATAGTAAAAAGCAATAATGATTCCAATATCAGATCAAATGCAATTAGAAGAATTAAGGATAAAAAGATTTTAGAAGACATTGCAATCAGTGGCGAATACAGTGATGCACGTATAGAAGCTATTTCTAAAGTAAAGAATCAGGAGATATTGGTTGATTTGGCATATAATGATAAGGATTCAAAGATTCGTGAATCCGCTTGTAAAAACATTCAAACTGTATCTGTTTTAGATGATATAGCTATTAAAGATGAAGATAAATATGTAAGGGAAGTAGCTAAAAAAAGATCAGCACTACTTAAAAAATAGTGTAAAATAGATAAAATAGTGTAAAATAGTATAAAATAGTATAAAATAGTGTAAAATAGTATAAAATAGTGTAAAATAGTATAAAATGGTATAAAATAATATAAAATAAATAGCTTTAGAAAAAAGTAAATAAAAAATATAAAAAACTCTTTTTTAATAAAAAATTTTAGTAAATAATAGAAAACTATTATTTACTTGCATTCTCTTCAACTAACTCCTTTGCATGAGCAGTTATATTCTCGCTTAAGACTTCTTTTAAGAAATCACCAGTATAAGTACCGGATTCAGCAATCTCTTCAGGAGTTCCAGTAGCGATGACTTCTCCACCGCCATCTCCACCTTCAGGACCTAAATCAATGATATAATCTGCTGTTTTAATAACATCCAAGTTATGTTCAATCACTACAACAGAGTTACCTGCATCTGTTAGTCTATTTAAAACGTTTAATAATTTCTTGATATCGTCAAAATGAAGACCGGTAGTAGGTTCATCCAATATGTATAATGTTTGACCAGTACTGGATTTTGATAGCTCTTTAGCTAATTTCACCCTTTGTGCTTCACCTCCAGAGAGAGTTGTAGCAGGCTGTCCAAGCTTTATATAACCTAAACCAACATCATATAATGTTTGAAGTTTCTTAGCGATTCTAGGTATATTTTCAAAGAATTCCAATGCCTCTTCAACAGTCATTTCCAATACTTCATAGATATTCTTTCCTTTATAACGGATATCCAAAGTCTCATCATTGTATCTTTTACCTTTACAGACTTCACAAGGAACATAAACATCAGACAGGAAGTGCATTTCAATCTGTATGATACCGTCACCATAACAGGATTCACACCTTCCTCCTTTTACATTGAAACTGAATCTTCCAGGCTTATATCCTCTTGCCTTAGATTCTGGAGTGTCAGCGAATAGCTCTCTGATTGGAGTGAATACACCTACATATGTAGCTGGATTTGAACGTGGAGTTCTACCGATAGGAGTTTGGTCTATTCTAATGATCTTATCGATATTTTCTATTCCTTCAATGTAATCATGCTTTCCAGGATGCAAATACTTCTTGTTTATGATGGTTGATAATCCTTTATACAAGACTTGATTGATTAAACTGCTTTTACCTGAACCGCTTACACCAGTAACGCATGTAAAGACTCCTAATGGAATATCCACATCAACATTCTTAAGATTGTTCTCTCTAGCACCTTTAACAGTTAGGAAATTGCCATTTCCAGGTCTTCTTTCTGTATTGATTGGAATGGTTTCCCTTCTTGACAAGTATTTTCCAGTGATGGAGTCTGGAGAGTTCATAATCTCTTCGGGACTTCCTTCAGCAATGATTTTTCCACCATGCTCACCAGCACCAGGACCTATATCAATAACATAATCCGCAGACAATATTGTCTCTTCATCGTGCTCTACAACGATTAATGTGTTTCCAATGTCTCTTAAATGCTTTAAAGTACCAATTAACTTCTTATTATCCCTTTGGTGAAGACCGATACTTGGCTCATCCAAGATATATAAAACACCAACAAGTCC
>Ga0129307_1000458_pt1 | contig 63285 bp, 59 predicted proteins | sample P1105metagenome_FD_94437 | JGI IMG/M metagenome (GOLD analysis project Ga0129307, IMG submission 94437) | Capybara group fecal microbial communities from Wisconsin, USA - P1105 metagenome | ecosystem: Host-associated > Mammals > Digestive system > Large intestine > Fecal | place: USA: Wisconsin... | reverse complement strand
TACGCGCCAATTGGAACCCCCTTTTCCTAAAGTAATTGTTGCTTTAATAAAGGGCTGCCCAATTTTCATTGAACAGCCCCTTTATAGTAAAAGACCTTAAAGCCTCTAAATACTACTGTAACTGTTTAGCTGTGTAGTATCCTGAATCGATAAGGAGTTTCTTGTAGTTTGATTTATCAGCGTAAACTGGTTCACAAAGGAATGAAGGAATAATTCCTGTTCCGTTGTTGTAAGTTTTCTTATCGTTGATAGGTGGGTTTGTTCCCTTACAGATAGCGTCTACCATTTCTACAACTTTTGCAGCAAGTGTACGTGTATCTTTGAATACAGACATAGCCTGGATTCCTTTGATCATGTTCTTTGTAGATGTGATATCGCAGTCCTGTCCTGTTACGAGTGGGAAGTTGTCTGCTGTATATCCTGCATTTACAAGAGCATTTGTAATACCTGCAGCACAAGAGTCATTTGATGAGTAAACTGCATCAAGTCTGTTCTTGTTAGGACCATATCCCTGAGCAGAGATAAGGTTTTCCATTCTCTTCTGTGCTTCTTCTGTTGACCAGTTGAGTGTAGCACACTGAGCTTTTGCTGTCTGTTTAGATTTTACAACGATTACTCCGCTCTTGATGTATGGTTCGAGAACTTCCATAGCTCCACCAAAGAAGAAGTTAATGTTGTTATCACCTGGGTCACCTGTGAATAATTCCATATAAACTGGATCATTCTTTGTTCTGTTCTTGAGGTTAAGTTTTTCTTCAAGATACTGGCCCTGGAATACACCTACTTTCCAGTTATCAAATGTTGCATAGTATGTTACAGCATCTGAGTTCATAATAAGACGGTCGTAAGCGATAACAGGAATCTTCTTTGCTTTAGCCTGAGCCAAAACGTTCTTAAGAGCAGATCCATCGATAGATGCGATTACGAGTACTTTACATCCAGTTGAAATCATGTTCTCCAACTGGTTAACCTGTGTGTTAACATCGTTGTTTGCATACTGCAAGTCAACTTTGTATCCCTGTTTTTCAAGAGATTTCTTCATGTTAGCACCATCCTGGTTCCAACGCTGCAAGTCTTTAGTAGGCATAGAAACACCAACTTTTACAGCAACTTTTCCTTTAGGAGCAGCAAATGCGCTGGTTACCATTAAAGCAGCTAATACAAGCGAAATGATTTTTTTCATTATCAAAATCCTCCATTTGATTTTTTTATACAGTCATTTCATTCTGTACACGGACAGTATAAAGCCAAAAATGCGCTCAAATTTACTGATTTTCTGTATTTTTTTGTTGAACTTGGTAAAAAAAACCGATTTTTCCCCTATTTCAGGCCTGATCCATCTAGAAAATTTTGTCATTAAAAAATTCTAGATACCCGGCATTCAAAACTTATCATATTTTCTTAATCATCTTATTTTCCATAAAACTGAAATAAGAAGTCTTATTGATAATAATATGATCCAGCAGGGTTATCCCCAGAATCTCCGACGCCTGAACGAGCTTTTCAGTCGTTTCTATATCGTCTTTACTTGGCGAACAGTTTCCGGAAGGATGATTATGACATACTATAACCGCAGAAGCCTGCCTTTTAATCGCCTCTGTAAAAATCTCGCGCGGATGAATAATCGTGTGATTAACTGTCCCAACTGAAGTAACATTAATATTCATGATTTCGTGTGCACCACTCAAACAGATAGTAATGAAATGCTCCTGAGGCTTAATCGCATAATTCTGAACATACTTAATGATATCCGAAGGACAATTTACTTTCGCTTCAAGGTGGCATGTTCTGCGGCGACCAAACTCCACTGCAGCCGCTATTGCAAGCGCTTTCGATTTCCCGACACCATTAATCTTCATCAAATCAGAAACAAGTTTTTCTTTCTCCGAAGTATCAACAACCTTCAGAATCCGCTCAGAAAGAGTTTCAATTCCATATTGCTTCGAACCAGTACCGACTATAAGCATGATAAGTTCTTCATCCGTAGGATAAAGAAACCCCTTGCTCATAACCCTTTCACGCAGATCAGGCTTTACACTATTGTCCATGTAAATAGAATACGGGATTTTTAAATAAATTCATTCAATTTAAAATTTTTTTTTAAAAAAAATAAACTATTTTAAAAATCAATGAATACTTTTTTTCATTCTCTGCATTACATCGGTATCGACAATTTTTTTCGGATAAACTTTGATTACTTCATCGTAAACGAATAAAGTACGCTTTATATGATTTTCGATAGAGAAATTTTCTGTAATTTCAAGACTTCGCTTTGCCATCTTTTTGCGGAGTTTTTCATCCTGAACAAGTTCGAGAATTCTTTCTTCCATTTCGTCTTCAGAATCGCACACAAAACCGTTTTCTCCGTCAAAAACAGAATCAAAATAACTTTCATCACGGCGAACTACAACAGGAAGTGAAGAAAGTTCTGCTTCGAGAATCGTCATTGAATGCATTTCTGAAAGTGAAGCTGTAATAAAAATATCTGAGCTTTCGTAAAAATTATGAACAAGCGACCAGTCGATAAAGCCTGTAAAGATGATTTTACCTTCTGAAATTTCCTTTGCGGCCATCTTTGTCATGTCAGAATAAGCAGGTCCGTTTCCTACAAACATCACTTTAATAGAAGAATTGCGTTCAACAAGATTCTGACACATATTTAAAAGTTCAAAAACCCTCTTTTCTTCTGCAACACGGCCAAGGAAAAGAAGAACTATGTCACTGTCTTTAATGCCGTAAGATTTACGGATTTTTTTTCTTTCTGCTGAACTGAGATGCTTCTGCTGAAATTTTCCTTCATCAATTGCGTTTGGAACAATAACCGACGGAGTTTTTGGAATCATTCCCTTCTGTTTAAAATAATTTCTTGCCTTAGTAGAAACTCCGATAAGAGAATCAAACTGTCTGTAAAAACGGTTCATGTAATTCTGAATGAACCTTACAGGAATAAGCTGTCCGAGCGGAAGATAATATTTATAAAAATCTGTCCACATTGTATGAGTTGTACAGATAGAAGGAATATGAAGCTTTTTAGCACAGTAAAGGCCTGCTTTTGCAATTCCAAATTCTGTGTGGCAGTGAATCAAATCAACATTGTTCTTTTTGATAAATTCAACTATAGGAGAAAGACGCGGAATCGCAATAAACTGATCGGTTCCAAGTCCGAGCGGATGCGAATGAACTCTGTAAATATCCGGGTCATCAGTAGCAAATTCGTCTGTTGTTTCTACGGTAACAAGAAGAACTCTGTGCCCGCGTTTTATAAGCTGGTCTCTAAGCTGAATAACTACAGTAACGATTCCTGATTTTGTAGGAAGATAACTGTCAGAAAATAATGCGATAGTCATTCTTTAATTATCTATCGTTTAGGGATTTTTTTCAATACCATAATGTTATACTCTTTAGATCAGTTGTGTAAATAATACAATTTTTTTTCTGCTATTGATCTGTAAAAATTATATTTTGATAAAATATAATACGGTCGAACCCAGATACATGCTATTCCAAGTGTAACAAATTCCAATATGTTCCATCCGATAAAAGAAAGATTAAAAAGGAATAAATTATAAACATCGTCTTCTGTAAGTTTAACACTGTCTTTTAAGGATTTTATCACACCGTTTTCCGGATTTTCCGCAAGAATTAATATATCAAAACAGTAAGACAGAGGTTTTGATATCAATATGATAATAAGGAAAATACCAAAAGAAATAATCAAAAGCATAAGGATTATTCCAAAAACAGCTCCTGCTTGACCTGGAACAACATCGATTATGTATTTTATAATCTTTGAAATAATTAGACATGAAGCACCGATGCTTAAAAACCAGATCAAAACCCACAACGTATTCCACCAGTAGTTTCCCAAAGCAAGTTTTCCATAATTTAAATTTGCTTTATATGTTTTAAAACTTACAGGTTCGCTTGAACGTGTCATATCTATAATAGCTTTGACCAGCGCAAAATGAAATATAGGTATAATTAAGTTAGGAAGTGATTTTACAAAAAAATTCAGTATTTCACTTGCATCGTCTCCACATGTATATACATAAATACCGTGAAGTGCAGTACAAACACCTTTTACCAGAATATATACAACTACTGCCAGCGCAGTTTCTTTATATCTTCCCCGAAGGAACTCTCTTGCTTTTTGTTTTTCATGTGCAATATTCATAAATCTATACTTTTTTCCATTAAATTTATTATTTAATTATAACCCATTATAACCCCTGGCGCAACTTTTTTACAAAAACCTTTTCACCCCGGTATACTTATTAAGTCATAACTTTAATCTGCCGAAAATAGATATTATGAAAAAATCTTCAATAATTACATGCATTATTCTTTTAGCAGGACCGTTTGCAGGGTGTGCGACTTTACAGCCTGAAGAAAATACAGCTTCCGTGACTTTTTTAGAGGAGAAAGGTGAGCCTTTACCGGTTCAGCCTTTTACAGAAAATATAACCGAAGAAAAAATCGAAGAAGAAGAGCTCCCGCCGGCTGCAGTTTTGGAAACTGCTGAAGCAGAGATTTTTAACGGAAACTTACAGGAACAGCCGTCTCAAGTCTTATCAAAAACACCAGCCGTTTCAAGAAGTCTTTACGATACCGGAATAAAAACCGAAAAAGAACTTTACAGCTTTTTTATAGCCCATTGCAGGCAGAACCGTTTTCGTGCCCGAAAAATCGCCCGGCTGTACATCGAAGAATGTGCCGCAGAAGGTATTAATTCTGACGTCGCATTTGTTCAGATGTGTCACGAGACTAATTTTTTACGATTCGGAAATCTTGTTAAAAAAGAATGGAATAACTTCTGCGGCCTCGGCGCGATTAACGCCGAGCAGCCGGGCTTAAAGTTTAAGACGATGCGTGACGGGGTCCGTGCACATATTCAGCATTTACACGCTTATGCCACAACCGAAGACATCGTCCTTAAAAACGAGCTTATCGACCCGCGCTATAAATACGTGCGCCCACGCGGTAAGGCAACAACCATCGAAGGTTTAGCCGGCACATGGGCAGCAGACAGAGCTTACAGTGAAAAGCTCGAAAAATATTTATGTGAACTCGAAGGGCTTTGATTTAAACCTTACCCTTTGATTGTTGTTCCGACATAATCTTTTGCATCAAGAATATTTTTAATGTTTTCAATATTCTTTCCTGCGGCGCAGATTACTGTAAGATTCATTTCCTGAGCTTTTTTAGATGCAATTGGATCAAACGGACAGTTCTTTCCAGGAACCCATTCATCTCCCACCATTTTTCTAAAGTCTGCCCAGCTGATGTTATCAATTGGAGTTGCATCCGGATTTTTACGTGGGTCATCTGTGTAAACTTTTTCGATGTTGGAAAGATTTACAACTGTATCTGCGTCAAAGTTTTCTGCAAGGTAAACTGCATCTGTGTCTGTAGAAAATCCCGGCTTCCATCCTGCTGCAACTAAAACCTGTCCTTCAAATTTTATATCTTCTGTCGGATTATAAACTACAGGATTAGGACATAACTTTCCGAATGAAGCTTTTAAAAGCTGAGCATTAAGACGTGTTGCCATAATTCCAATCCAGTCTGCTTCTGAGTTATCTGCTCCTGTTGCTGAACCGACAGAAGAAAGTACATCGCGGTATGCATTCTGATAAACGCGTGCTGGTCCGCCACCGCCTACTACTAAAATAAGACGTCGGTTTTTATCTTCGTTAAGCCATGAAGTTGTCATTGAAATAAATTTATTTAAAAATTCTGTATCAGGTTTTTCCGGAACTACAATTGAACCGCCTACTGATAAAACTTTAGTAATCATATTCTATTCTCCTATGCTTTTGCAATTTTTTTAAGCATCTTAATCTGCTGTTTAACTTTTTCACTCGAAGGACCGCCTGTTGTTTTTCTAACTTCAACACATGCTTCAGGTGAAATAAAATCATAAATGTCTTCTTCGATTAAATCTGAACATGATTTAAACTCTTCGATACACAGATCTTCGAGTTTACATCCGGCATCAAGTGCAAGACGCACAGCCTTTGCACTTACACCGTGTGCAGTCCTGAACGGCATTCCCTTTCTTACAAGATAATCTGCAACATCTGTTGCATTAAGATATCCGCCTTCACAGCCTTTTGCCATTACTTTTTTATTCCATTTAGCACTTTCTATCATGTAAGTAAAAACTGTAAGGCATGAAGAAACTGTATCAAAAGCATTAAAGAGAGGTTCTTTATCTTCCTGCATGTCGCGGTCATACGAAAGCGGAAGACCTTTCATCATTGTTAAAAGAGAAGTAAGCTGTGCGTAAACTTTTCCTGTCCGGCCTCGTATCAATTCAGCAAAGTCAGGATTTTTTTTCTGCGGCATGATTGAACTTCCTGTAGACCACTTTTCGCTCAAGTCAATAAATCCAAATTCTGTCGTAGACCACAAAACTATTTCTTCGCAAAAGCGTGATAAATGCATCTGAATAAGACTGAAGCATGAAGCAAATTCTATGCAGTAATCTCTGTCAGAAACACTGTCGAGACTGTTTTGAGTTACACCTTTAAAGCCAAGTTCTTTTGCAACCATTTCTCTGTTGAGCGCAAGGCCGCTTCCTGCCAGTGCACCGCTTCCGAGAGGACTGTAATCTATTCTTTTAAGCGCATCGTTTAATCTTTCTGAATCCCGTACAAGGCTCCATGCCCATGCGCATAAATGATGAGCAAGAGTTACAGGCTGTGCGTGCTGCATGTGAGTAAAGCCCGGCATTAAGGTGCCGGTATTTTTTTCTGCAATTCCTGCAAGAACATTAACAAGTTTTAAAATTTTAGAATTAAGTTCAGGGATAACGCGTTTAAGGTAAAGGCGTTCGTCTAAAGCAATCTGATCGTTACGGCTTCTTCCCGTGTGAACTTTTTTTCCTGCTTCACCGATCCTGTCTGTCAAAGTTGCTTCGACAAACGAGTGAATGTCTTCTGCACTGTAATCGATTTTAAGCTTTCCGGATTCAAGATCCTTTTTAATTGATTCAAGACCTTTAATTATTTCTGTGCTTTCTGCTTTAGAAATAATTCCGGTTGCACCAAGCATTTTTGCATGTGCAATGCTTCCTTTGATGTCGTCCATTGCCATGCGTTCATCTACATAAATCGAAGTTTCAAATTCTACAGCCGCTGCGTCAGGTCCTTCTTTAAATCTTCCGTGCCAGAGCGCTGCGTGATTATCCTTAGTTAATGTTCCGTGTTTCATATTGAATGTATTATAGTAGAAAAGCTTGAATAATACAATTAAGGGAAAGTATTTATTCTTCTATCTTGAATGCTTTTTTTCACGTTTTTCTTTGTAAAGCTCTGAGTCAGCCTTTTTAAGAAGATTATCGATATCAGAAGTGTTTATTGAAAATTCAGTACAACCCATGCTTATAGACAGTACAAAAGGATCGATTTCCCTTTCATTGTATTTACGGCATTCATTATTAAGCTGCTCTTTTTTTGTCGGAAAGTCAGAAATATCCATATCAGGAACAACGATTGCAAATTCATCACCGCCGAGTCTTCCAATCACATCTGTTGCCTTAAAAATTTTCTTTAAGATGGATGCCTGCGCCTTAATCGCCCTGTCACCCGCTTCATGACCGAAAGTATCATTAATCGACTTTAATCCATCCATGTCAGAAAAAATCACAAGGCCTTTTTTTCCAATTGAGACATATTGAGAAATTATAACCTGAGCTGCTTCATAAAATCCTCTTCTATTAAACAGCTGGGTCATTTCATCAGTACGGCTCAATGTATGAAGTTTTTCCGAATACTCTTCCAGAGAAATATTTTTTGTTTCAAGACTTGCTTTTTCTCTGTTTGCCTGAGAAAGTTTTATCGAAGCAACAATTTCTTTCGAAATAAGTTCATACGCAGTCTGATAAAATATCTTTTCATATTTACCCAGGCTCAGGATAAAATATCCGTACTGGAAATTTCCAGCGAACAGCGGGAATATTACCTGAAGCGGTGAAATTGATTTGTCACACTTCGATGGAATCATATAATCGCACGGATTAAAATAAATATCCGGTTGAGAAATTCCTTTTCCATTTTTATAAGTCATCTTAATGACAGCATCTTCTGGGAAAGTAAATCCGTTGCTGTCAGAAAAATAAACAGGCTTGTTATAAAGAACCAGAATCGCATCTGAAATATCAAAAAGATAAAAACTGTATAAAAGTCTTGAATAAAGTTTTTCAAGCGGCACAGGTTCCTGTGCTTCGATTAAAAAGAAATGAAGGTTATAAAGCTGAAGCGAACCGTCATAGTGATATTTATCTTTTTCAAGATATTCTTTATTTTCTAAAAATACTTTTTCCTGATTGTGATGCCCCGTACATCCGCACGATTTTCTTATAATTGGAACAGCATCGAAAACAATATTCTGCTCCTTTGTCTTTTTATAAAATAATTCATATCCAAGTTTTGCACATTCATATGCCTGTTTTTCTATAAGCTGATCTACGGTAGAAATATTATGTTCTTTTTCACATGCATCATAAATATTGTCAAAACCTAAAACACTTACATCTTCAGGAACCTTTATTCCGTTTTCTTCAAGACAATCCATGCAGCCCATAGCCATATCATCGTTACAGCAGAACACTGCATTAAAATTATTTTTGCCGTCATGTTCTTTTAGATATTTTGCAAGAGCTTCATATGCGGAATTGTATTCAAATTCTCCATCAATGATTTTTGATTTATCAAGCTGAACGTTGTTTTTTTCGAGTGCACTTTCAAAAAATCTTCTTCTTTCTCTAGATTCATAACTTTCGTCACTTGCCTGAAAGAGAAGAAAATCCTTTCTGCCATGTTCATTTATAACGTGAGTAACAAGAGTTTCTATTGCTTTAGATGGATCAACATGAATCGAAGGAATCCCGTCTAAATTAAAACCGAGAGAAACCTTTGTCATCGGTGGAAAATTTTCAATTTCTTTTTTAAACTCTGCAAAGTTCTTGTAATTAGAAAGGGCTGCTGAACATATGATAAGGACATCAATATTTCCAGGATTAATAAGGCGGCTTAAAGAATTATAATGGAAGTCATATTTTGATAAAGCATTTCCGCGAAGAAGAGGAAATATAATCTGATTACAATCGTGTTCTTTACAAAACTTTTCTATACCTTCGATTACGTTTGAACCGTAATCAGAATACATATTGTTGATAAGAACACCGATACGGAATTTTCTTCCCATTTTTTCCCTGTATTACAAGCATAACTCTCAATATAATTTTACATCCATTTATCGGTTATCTCAAGTAAAAACGGAGTCAAAAAAGAAAATTAAAATATGCCTAGTTTTCCCATTCCATGATAGGTTCGTCGATAGGCTTTCCACCCGGAACCATTGGAAGAATCATTTCATCAATGTCGACTTTGGCATCGATTACACAAGGTTTACCGAGCGCAAGCGCCTTATCAAAAGCCGCTGCAAATTCTTCGGAATTAGATGCGCGGAATGCGTCAATTCCGTATGCATCAGCAAGCTTAAGCCAGTCCGGACCAAAATCCAGTGTCGTCTGACTGAATCTGTTTCCGTAGAAAAGCTTCTGCCACATGCGTACATTTCCGAGAGTACCGTTGTTTTCGATAACAATGATGATAGGAAGATTGTAATGAGCAATTGTTGCAAGTTCGTTGCAGTTCATTCTAAAGCTTCCGTCACCTGCAATGTGAACTACACGCGCTTTAGGATTTGCACACTGAATGCCGATTGCAGCTCCTGTTCCAAAGCCCATTGTTCCTAAGCCGCCTGATGTGTTGAACGTTCTTGGTTTTGTAAACGGATAGAACTGTGCAGTCCACATCTGGTGCTGACCAACTTCTGTCGTAATGAAAGTATCTTCACCTGCAGCCTTACTGATGTATTCGCAGATGAATTTTGGATTTATAGAATCTTTTGGCTGTTTAAAATAGCATGACGGAACTTCCTTTAACCATCCGTGTACCATATCAAGCCACTGAGTATGTTTTGCTTTGTTTACATGCGGAATCAAAGCAGAAAGAACCTGCTTTACGTCTCCAACAAGACTTTCGTCTGTCGTCACGTTTTTGTTTATTTCTGCAGGGTCAACATCAATATGAAGAATCTTTGAATTTGCTGCAAACTTAGAAGGATCTCCAAGCACACGGTCACTGAATCTTGCACCGATTGCAATAACAAGATCACTGTTTGTAATTGCAAGGTTCGAAGCCTTTGTTCCGTGCATGCCGACCATCCATGTACACAGAGGATGAGTTGCCGGGAAAACGTCGCGGCCCATAAGACTTTCCGAAACCGGAATGTCTGCTTTTTCTGCAAGAGTAAGAAGCTCTTTTTCTGCGCCAGAAATTTTTACACCGCCTCCGGCATAAATTACAGGACGTTCTGCTTTATTAATAAGCTCTGCCGCTTCTTTAATCTGAGCATCTGTCGGAACCTTTACAGAAATTGCCCTCTTTAAATTTGCATGATTGCCTGCATTTTTAATTACAGCATCATCAGGATTTTTTAAAGGTTCAAATTCACACAAAGCTGCAGTAACATCTTTTGGAATGTCGATGAGGACAGGACCAGGACGGCCTGACTTTGCAATCACAAATGCTTCGCGGATTGTCTCTGCAAGATTTTCTACGTTCATTACGATTGCATTGTGTTTTGTAATAGGCATTGTAACGCCTGTAATGTCAATTTCCTGGAATGAATCTTTTCCCAAAAGAGGTTTGATTACGTTACATGTAATTGCAACGATAGGAACACTGTCCATGTAAGCGTTTGCAATTCCAGTTACAAGGTTTGTTGCTCCCGGACCTGAAGTTGCCATACATACGCCGACTTTACCGGTTGAACGCGCAAAACCGTCTGCAGCATGACATGCAGCCTGTTCATGAGCTGTAAGAATATGTGTAATTCTGTCTGAATTTTTATAAAGTTCATCATAAATATTTAGGATTGCTCCGCCAGGATAACCGAAAACAGTTTTTACTCCCTGTTCAATAAGACATTCAATAACAATCTGAGCACCTGTGATTTTCATCTTTACCTCATTTCAGGCGGAATTTTATTAAACCCTTTTAATTCGCCTTTGAATTATATTTTGTTCCATATTATAATTTTTATTGAATATGTTCAAGACTTTAAAAATAGTTAATTTTTTTAGTAATTATGTGGGTTTTAGTGATATATGAATTACCTCACACAGACATATCTATATTGAATTTTAGAACGAAATTGGGTATTTTAAATATAATGTTTAATACTATGAAAACGGGCTTTAGAAAATTCAACCTTAAATATTTTTTATGTCTTCTCCTTGCTGTTTTATGCGGAATTTCGGGTTATGCAAATTCCCCGTTTACAGCACACGAAGAAGAAGTTATAGAAGGGATCATGGCTTTCAGGACTTCTCTTTCGGTTATGGAATTTGCCAATGCCCGTGCAAAGGTAGATGAATACCGTAAAAGGGTTTTAAGCGCAGAAGAATGTAAAACTTTAAGCGAACAGGCACAGCTTGTAATCGATACATTCCTTGTAATGGAAACTTACAATTATATTTATGAAGCAGACCCGAACGATTCACGTCTTAAAGACCTGATTCTTCCTCAGATGAGAAAACTCGAGGATTTTATAAAAGTTCATGCTGAATCAGAAATTAATGAATGGCTTTACACTGTTGCAGGGGATGTAATTTCCTGCTGCCTCAGATTTTTACCTAAAGCAGAAGCAATGAAAAAGGGGCTTGTTATTAAAGACTATTATCTAAAAGCACTTTCTATAAAATCTGACTGCTGGTATACGCTTATAAATACAGCCCAGTGGTTTTTCCAGGCGCCTGCAATAGGTGGAGGGAGCAAAGACAAAGCCCGCACTTACTTTGAAAAGGCTTATGCAGCGGCTAAAACACCTTCAGGGAAATATTACACTTCGATAATGCTTTCTCAGTCCCGGTATGCAGACGATAAAAAAGACGAAGCAGATTCCCTTCTTTCAAAAGCGCGCAATATCATTCCGGAAAGTAAATTTGTAAAAAAAATTGCTTCAATAAACCTGATCGGGCATGATTACTTTTATTATGTTACACATCGTGATAATATCGATAAAAAACTGCAGAAATAATTGATTAAAAACAATCCCGGAAAAAATCCGGCAGAATATATTTATGGAGTATACTAAGTTATGGAAGAAAATGAAAAACCGGTAGAGTTAATCGTAAAGTATAAGAAATATTTCGATGAGCTTCTTGCAAATTCCAAAGCACCGGCAAAAATCGATGAAACAAATGTTTATGAAAAAGCAAATCCTGTTCCAAGGAAAATTCTTTTTGACATGCTCAGAGAAAATCATCTTCCTGGAAGCCGCATTGAAAATAAAGAAAACTTTAAGGCATTTTACGAAGCAGTAAAATCCGGAAAGACAGGTTTGATTCTTATGGAACACTATTCAAACCTTGACCTTCCTGCAATAATTTACCGTCTCGAAGAAGAAGGCGAAGACTGGTCAAAGGACCTTGCATCTAGAATTGTTGCAATTGCCGGAATGAAATTAAATGAAGCACATCCTCTTGTACGCGCATGGACAGAGGGATTTACACGAGTTGTAATTTATCCGAGCCGTTCACTTAACAATGTAGAAAATTCTGACATGTCAGAAGAAGAAAAGAAAGCAGAAGAATTAAAATCAAAAAAAATAAATTTCGCTGCAATGCGTGCAATGGATGCATGTAAAAAACGCGGTGAAGTAATTCTTGTATTCCCTGCAGGTACACGCTACCGTCCTGGAGTTCCGGAAACAAAACGAGGTCTTCGCGAAATAGATTCATATTTAAGACTTTTCGATGTAATGATTTTAGTTTCAAACAACGGAAACTGTCTTCGCATAAATCCTGAAGATACAGAAAACATGATGAAAGATCTTGTATGCAAAGATGAAATCATTTTGACTGCAAGTCCTGTAATTGACTGTAAATCTTTCCGAAACGAAATTCTTGAAAAAATTCCTGCTGATGATCCGGATCCAAAACAGCACACTGTTGACCGCATCATGCAGATTCTCGAAGAGCAGCATGACAAAATTGAAAAAATCCGCAACGTTCACGATTACGAATAATCAATAAAAGGAGTGACTATGAACATTTCCGATGAAATTAAATACGCGGGAGTTAACGACCATAAAATTGATTTATTCGAAGGACAGTTTGAAGTTCCGGCAGGAATGGCATACAATTCGTATGTAATCCTTGACGAAAAAATTGCAGTAATGGATTCTGTTGATGCTTCTTTCGGTGATGAATGGCTTAACAATATTAAATCTGTTCTAAATGGTAGAAAACCTGATTATCTGGTAGTTTCACATATGGAAATGGATCACTCCGCAAATATCCTTTCTTTTATAAATGAATATCCGGAAGCAAAAATTGTAGCTTCTAAAATGGCATTTACAATCATGAAAAACTATTTCAAAAATGATTTTCCGGAAAAACAGATTATTGCATCAGAAACAGCTCCGCTTTGCCTCGGTAAGCATACACTCAATTTTATTGCAGCCCCAAATGTTCACTGGCCGGAAGTAATGATGAGTTATGAAAGCACAGAGAAAATTCTTTTTTCTGCAGATGGTTTCGGAAAATTCGGTGCAAACGATATAGAGGATCCTGAAGGATGGGCTTGCGAAGCCAGAAGATATTATTTTGGAATCGTTGGAAGATTCGGAGCAAATGTTCAGGCAGTTCTTGCAAAATTAAAAGGGAAAGAAGTAAAAACAATCTGCCCTCTTCATGGACCTGTTCTTTCTGAAAATATTGAATATTACGTAAACATTTATGATATCTGGTCTTCTTATGGTGTTGAATCTGAAGGAACGATGATTGCATACACTTCTGTTTACGGGAACACAAAAAAGGTCGTAGAAAAACTTGCAGAAATCCTAAAGGAAAAAGGCTGTAAAAAAGTTGTTGTTGCAGATCTTGCACGGGAAGATATTCACGAATGCATCGAAGATGCCTTCAGATATGGAAAACTTATCCTTGCATCTACAACATATAATACAGAAGTATTCCCTAAAATGAAGGAATTCATTGAAAATCTTACAGAAAGAAATTACCAGAAAAGAAAGATTGCCTTTATCGAAAACGGTTCCTGGGGACCGATGGCAGCAAAAAAAATGGCTTCCCTTTTTGAAAATTCAAAAGACATTACTTTTGCGCAGACTGCAGTTTCGGTTAAAATTTCAATGACAGAAGAAACCCTCTCCCAGCTGAACTCTCTTGCAGACGAAATGCTCTGATTTAATTTGTAAATGACGGTTTTCGGGTTTATAATTAACATTAGATTGTCATATAAAACGGAGATCGCCAATGAATTACGATGTCGCTATTATCGGTTGTGGTGTCACAGGTGCTGCAGTCGCCTATGAACTTTCCAAATACAATCTTAAAACAGTAATCCTCGAAGCAGAAAACGACGTAGCCGCAGGAACAACCAAGGCAAACAGCGGAATACTTCATGCAGGCTATGATCCAAAGCCCGGATCTCTCATGGCAATTTTAAACGTCCTCGGAAATGAATACGCCCGCTCTGTATGTAAAAAGCTTGATGTTCCTGTAAAATGGTGCGGTTCTTTTGTATGCGCATTCGGTAAAGAAGATGACATGACGGTTAAGGAACTCTACGGACGCGGTCTTAGAAACAGAGTTTCTGATATGGAAATTTTAAAAGCTGAACAGATTAAAAAACTCGAACCGAATCTTTCGGACAAAGTAACGAGTGCACTTTATGCAAAAACTGCGGGAGTTGTAAGCCCATGGGAGCTTTGCCTTGCGTTTGCAGAAACAGCTGTCAAAAACGGAACTGAATTAAAAAGAAATTTTAAAGTCAGTTCAATTAAAAAAATACCATGCGAACAGTGTAACAAAGAATATAAAAGCGCATACTCAATCACATCTGACGACGGACAGAGTGTAAACGCAAGCTTTGTAATAAACGCAGCAGGAGTTTACGCAGATGAAATACATTCGCTTGTTTCAAAGCCTGCTTATAAAATTAAACCAAGCCGCGGTCAGTATTATCTTCTTGATCACGAAGCAAACGGAATTGTCAGCCGTGTAATCTTTCAATGTCCTTCCAACGGAACAAAAGGAATTCTTGTAGCACCTACATGCCACGGAAACATCATTGCAGGTCCTGATGCAGTGTCTACAGAAAAAGATGATCTTGCAGTAACTTCTAAAGGACTAGAATACATTGCAGAGCTTGCAAAAAAATCTGTTCCGTCACTGGATTTAAGTTTATCGATAAGAAACTTTGCAGGAGTCAGGGCAAATTCTACAGAGGATGATTTTATAATCGAAGAAGTTCCTGAAAGCAAGGGCTTTATAGATTTTGCAGGAATAAAATCACCGGGTCTTACAGCTTCTTTTGCAATGGGAGATGCAGCCCTCATGCTTTTAGAAAAAGCAGGGCTTCATATCGAACAGAAAAAGAAATTTATTGATTCAAGAAAAAAAATAAGATTTGCAGAATTATCATCAGAAGAAAAAGTTGAACTTATAAAAGACAATTACACTTACGGCCGAATCGTCTGCAGATGTGAATCCATTACAGAAGGAGAAATTCTTGCGGCCCTTAACTCTACGATTGCACCTGTAAGCGTTGATGGAGTTAAAAGAAGATGCAACGCCGGAATGGGAAGATGTCAGGGAGGCTTTTGCAGCCCTCGCGTAATTAAACTTTTAATCGACAGTGGAATTGAACCTGAAAACATCATGCAGGATAAAAACGGTTCTTATATCATAACAGGAGAAATGTGATGAACAGCGTTTATGATTTAGTTGTAATTGGTGCCGGTCCTGCAGGTCTTGCAGCTGCATACGAAGCGTGGAATAAAGGTGTTAAAAAAATTCTTTTAGTTGAACGCTCTTCTGAAACCGGCGGAATTTTAAATCAGTGCATACACAACGGTTTTGGTCTTCATCACTTTAAAGAAGAGCTTACAGGCCCGGAATACGCTGCGCGTTTTGCTTCAATGTTAAAGTCTACCGGAGTTGAAGTTGCACTTGAATCGATGGTTTTAGATTTTAAAGAATGCGAAGACGGGTTTAAAACTGTTCACCTTGTAAATCCAAAAGACGGATTTTGTGAAATAAAAACAAAGGCTGTAATTCTTGCAATGGGCTGCCGTGAGCGAAGCCGCGGAGCTATAGGAATTCCAGGGACAAGGCCTGCAGGTATTTTTACCGCAGGAACTGCACAGCGCCTCATAAACTGCGAAGGCTACATGGTCGGAAAGAGGGTTGTAATTCTTGGAAGCGGTGACATCGGTCTTATCATGGCACGGCGCCTTACACTTTCTGGTGCAAAGGTTTTAGCATGCGTTGAACTTATGCCATACTCCGGCGGGCTTGCAAGAAACATTGCACAGTGTCTTAACGATTTTAACATTCCGCTTTATCTTTCTCACACGATTACAGACATAATCGGAAAAGAACGCGTAGAAAAAGTAATAGTTTCAAAAGTAGATGAAAAACGAAAGCCGGTTGCAGGCTCTGAAATAGAATTTGAATGTGATACAGTTCTTTTGAGCGTAGGACTTCTTCCAGAAAACGAGCTTTCAAAAAATGCAGGAATTAAAATTGACAGAAGAACTAAAGGTCCTTTTGTTTTTGAAAACAGGGAAACATTAACTTCAGGAGTTTTTGCATGCGGAAACGTTGTTCATGTTCACGATCTGGTTGATTATGTTACAAAAGAAAGTGAAACGGCAGGGAAAGGCGCTGCTCAATATATTTTATCACAGCAAAACAGCGGTGCTTCATTTAATTTAAAGGATGCAGTTGAAGTTTTAACAGACGAAAATATTTCTTATACTGTTCCGCAGTACATACACAAAAACACAGAAGAAAAAGTCGTTTCAATTTTCTTTAGAGTGCGGAGCGTTTACAAAACCGATGCCTTAATAGCAGTTTACAAAACAGACGGCAAAACAAAAACAAGGATTGCTTCGTTTAAACGTGAGCACATGGCGCCAGGAGAAATGGAACAGATAAATATTGCCGTTTCACAGTTTACAGACACACAGAATGATTTTAAAATTCTTGTGGCAATTGAAAAACCGGAGGAAGCAGAATGAAAGAATTAATCTGTATATGCTGTCCAAAAGGATGTCACTTAAAGGTTGACGAAAAAAATGATTACAAAGTTACAGGGAACAGCTGCCCGCGCGGAGAAGAATACGGTAAAAACGAAATTACAGATCCCAAGCGCACCGTAACCCACACAGTAAGAGTAAACAGTCACACTCACCCGCGTCTTTCGTGCAAGACAGACAGAACGGTTTCTAAAAGCCTGATGTTTGATATAATAAAAGAGCTTGATAAAATAACAGTAAATCCGCCTGTAAACATAAAACAGGTTTTAATAAAAAACGTCTGCAACAGCGGAGCAGATATCATTGCGACACAGGAGCTTGTATGAAATATATTATGGCATTCGATGCGGGAACAACTTCAAACCGCTGCATCATCTTTAACAAAAAGGGCGAAATATGCTCTGTAGCTCAGAGAGAGTTTAAACAGATTTATCCAAAACCGGGCTGGGTTGAACACGACGCAAACGAAATCTGGGCAACACAGCTAGGAGTTGCAACATCTGCCATGGCAAAACTCGGAATATCTGCAAAAGACATTGCCGCAATCGGAATTACAGACCAGAGGGAAACTACAATCGTCTGGGACAAGGTTACAGGTGAACCTGTTTACAATGCCATCGTATGGCAGTGCCGCCGCACTTCTGCATACTGCGATAAATTAAAGGCAAAAAAACTTGAAAAAAAGATACGCGATAAAACAGGGCTTATAATCGACGCATATTTTTCTGCGACAAAATTAAAATGGATTTTAGACAATGTAAAAGGCGTAAGGGAAAGAGCCGAAAAAGGTGAGCTTCTTTTTGGAACAGTAGAAACATGGCTTATATGGAAGCTTACAAACGGAAAGGTTCATGTAACAGATTATTCAAACGCATCAAGAACAATGATGTTTAACATAAACACATTAAAATGGGACGATGATATTTTAAAGGAGCTTAACATTCCAAAATGCATGCTACCGGAACCAAAACCTTCCAGCTGTGTTTACGGTGAAACAGACAAAAGCCTTTTTGGATCTCCTATAAAAATTGCAGGAGCCGGCGGTGACCAGCAGTGCGCACTTTTCGGGCAGACATGCTTTAACAAGGGCGAAGCAAAAAACACATACGGAACCGGATGCTTTATGCTCATGAATACCGGAACAAAACCAGTGTTTTCTAAAAACGGTCTTCTTACAACAATCGCATGGGGCTTAAACGGAAAAGTAAATTACGCACTCGAAGGAAGCGTTTACATTGCCGGTGCTTCCATACAGTGGCTGCGTGATGAAATGCACATCATCGATTCTGCAGACGAAGCAGATTACATGGCAGAAAAAGTTCCTGATACAAACGGCTGTTATGTCGTTCCTGCATTTACAGGACTTGCTGCTCCTTACTGGGATCAGTATGCACGCGGAACAGTAGTAGGACTTACACGCGGTGTAAATAAATATCACTTTGTCCGTGCAACACTTGAGTCGATTGCTTATTCAACTTATGACCTTGCATCTCAGATGGAAAAAGATCTTGGAAGTAAAATCAAATCACTTAAAGTCGACGGAGGTGCAAGCCGTTCAAATATTTTAATGCAGATTCAGTCTGACCTTCTTGATAAAGATTTATACAAACCAATCTGTGTAGAAACAACAGCAATGGGAGCAGCATACTTTGCAGGACTTGCAGTCGGTTACTGGAAGAACACAGATGAAATAAAAAAGAACTGGAAGGTAGAAAAAATCTATAAAAGCACGATAACAGACGAAGACAGACAAAAGCGAATCAAAGGCTGGCATAAAGCAGTTAAACGCGCGCTCGACTGGGAAAAAGATTAACGATGCGAAAAGATTTAATACGAAAGCAGCTCAGGTTTTTCGGCACCGTTCAGGGGGTAGGCTTTCGCTATACTGCAAACTCAATTGCACAGAGCCTTGGAATTACAGGCTTTGTGTATAACGATTTTGACGGAAGCGTTTTAATGGAAGCCCAGGGAACAAAAGCAGAAATAGAAAATCTAATCTCACGGCTCAACGACGGAATGTTCATTTCGATTGACAGAATAGAAAAAAATGACTTACCAGTTGATACATCAGAACGAAGCTTTAGAATAAAGGGCTGGTAAGGGATGGTTGAAGATTTTTTTAAGGGGAACAGGATCTACGACCGGGTCATATGACATAGTTTCTTTATTCTGCCAACAGCTTATAAAAATAAATATGAAAGAAAATACAATTACTGAATATCTTTTATTTACAATTACACACTCTTCTTATGATTATTTGTATGATACACTTTCATAACCCTCCCGGAATAGTTTTATCAGAGAGCTGTATGCATCATTTATCTTCGTATCATAATTTGCATAATAATACGTCTTATTCCGTATTTTTTTAATTACATATGTTGAGGTCCTATCGACTGCCGGAGAAAGAGAACTGTCTATCATTACAACATTTTCAGGCCTTCTTCTAAGTATTTTAAAAGCTTTAGGATTTTGAATCATAATCAGTCTTTTAAATCCATCCTGTTCCCAGATATTAAAATATGGTTCATCACGTACATTATACAATGCACGAACTGCAAGTAAACCGTTATCTACATTAACAAGAATCATCACTGAGCAGTAGTCGGATTCTGCAATCAACTCATTCAACTGCCGTTCTACTTCATTAAAGAATTTACTGTCGATATAAAAAGGTTCAAACCCCATAGCATTATTTTTCTGTAACTCGCAATAAAAAGTATTCTGTATATCCTTAAATGAAACCTGCATTTTACGTTCTGTTTTGCAGCTGTTGAACATCAGACAGTATGAAACAAAACTAAACAAAAGAAATATAATTGTGATTATTCTATTCCTGTTTTTCATAAGCATTTCTATAATCCTTTAAGAGTAAATATATATACCCACGTTGATTATAAGCACTCGGATACAGAGGTGTTTTAGAAAGGACATAGTTTATATCTTCAAGCGCCTTTTCATAATTAGTAAATTTTGTATAAATCATACTCCTGCATAAAAATGGTTTAATGCTATATGGAGATAATTCAATTGATTTATTTATGTCGGCAAGCGCTTCATCAAGTTCATTTAACTCCATTCTAACTGCAGCTCGATCCATATATGCAACACCGTCCATTGGGTTAGCTTTAAGTACTTGATCAAGAATTTCTTTTGATTCCTGAAATTTTTTCTCATAATACAATTTTTCAGCATATTTTTTTGAAATATTCTGTGAAAAAACAAAACTGCTTAATACTAATAACAAAAAAGTTAAAAACACCCTTTTTATCATAATTCAACCTGCGCTATATGTTTTAAATTAAGTTTGTTTCTATTTTTTAAACTGTACGCAGTTTTAGAATTCGGGTGGAAGAACAAGAATTCCATCATCACAAATTTCAGTTTCCAGCTGATCCTCAGTTAATGGTAAATGATATAATTTCATATCCATTGACTCTAAATTATATCTCATGCTAAAGCCATATTCATTTTTTTCACTTCCAGTAATAATTTCATTTTCAGCAAATGTTGAAGCAAGATGATATGTGTTTTGATTATTATCCTTTACCGTAATAAACAGCCTCAAATAATTTTCATCATCTGACGAATCAATGAAAAAATCATACTTGCGGCCATCTATTTCAAATATCAAGTTTTTTTCATTACAATTTGCTTTATTAATGAGTATTCCATTAATTTGCGTTTCAGATATTTCATTCTTCTTGCATGAGAAAAACAACACTGAACTAATTATAAGGAGTTTCACCATCAATCGAGATACTTTCATTTGGTTTCCAATCATCTTTTGTTCCTTCATTATCATATTTCACATCCACTAATTTACTTTCAAATTTTATATCATCATTATTAGATTTTTTTTATTTTAGAAGTGACAGTTTTTAAAAAATTAAATACACCATTTCCCAATCTTTCCAGACTCATTTCTTGTTTCGATTTGAAATAATTTTCTCTATCAATGTCATAACTATCTAAAAGTCCAAATTCCCCATAACGATTATAATAGGTAAAATTTGAAATTAAATGAAATTGTGGATGACTATAACTAACATTTGCTGCAGCAAGTATTGCATTTCCATCCGGTCTTCGTGCAAACTCTCATTTCTGCTCCTTAAACTGTTTTTCCACTTGGTATTGATGGGATTAAAAATCAGTTCTTTCTGATTGTTGGAAAAACACTATACAAGATTAAAATTTATTACATCCACAAGTTAATACATAAAATTTTAATATTGTAGTAAACAGCCTTCATTTTCCTCTAAGTTCCCATCATTGTTAATGTCAAAATTAATAAATCTTGGCTTTAATCCATCTTTTATTTCGAGATAATAACGATTATTAAAATAATCACCTTCAGCTTCTTCAATAACACCATCGCCGTTTTTATCATACTTAATAAAACCAATTTCGGTATTTTCAGACTCGTCTGAATCTATGTTATCATCACTGAGTATATAGGCACATACTGTCATATTTCCCGTATTCCCGATTATATAAAAAGAATAAATTATCCGATCTTCCTTAAAAGCGTAATAATTGAACTTTTCTATAACCATATCTGGGCTTTTACGTCTCATAACTTCATGTTCATGCATAAAGTGGGAAAAATAAAAATATTTCTGTACATATCCTTTTTTAATCAAGTTTTTCTCTGATTCGTACCCAGAAAATTTATATTTTCCTTTCTTTCTTGAATCAGTAAAAAATGAATGTTTAAAAATCAAATGTTCTGTTATTTTATTATTTTTATCTTTTTCCCATACATAACACAATTTGTTATCAGTAAAGAAATTAAGATATATAACTGAATCTTCTGTATTGTATTCATAGAGAATAATTCCTGTTTCACTTTTGTTATCTGGATCACCCCAGAGTTTTACAACAGCTTCCTTAGAAAGATTGTATTTTAACTGTTTTAAATCATATCTTCGCATGCTCTGTGCAAATATTGAAGTTGAAAATAAAAGGCTTACAATGACTATAATAAATCTGTTTCTCATTTCTGCTCCTTAAACTGTTTCCACCTTTTTGTGATTTAATCCTACATATTACTATTTGTAGTATTTAAATTCTAATCATTCCAAAACAAAAGATTTTTCAAAATTAACTATTCTTGCCTTAACATTTCCATCACGAAAAATGTCCAATTCAACCGTTATTCCATTATCCATAGAAATTACTTTCTTTACAGCAGGAAATTCATTAGAAGTCTGATTTTTACAAACAAATGTTGTTTCTGAATATTTATCAGCTGTTAACCAATGCTGAATTAAGCCCTCTGAATTACTATAACTTTCTGAAAAATCTTTATTTGAATTGGAAAGAGTATAACTATTTGGTGTTATTTGATTCATATTTATATCAAATAACAGGTTATCATTGCACAAATAAACAAAATACTCATTATTATCTTTATAGATTGCTTCATCAGATCTATTTTTTTTATATCTTAAAGGAAGATATGACTCAATCTCCTTCGTATCTAACAACTCAACTAAGTCTGGAAAGTTTTGAAAACTTACATCAGTCGCCATTCTTAAATTACAATCATAGGTAAAAAACATTTTAACTGTTTCTTTACTTTTGTTCTGATAAGCCGAAAAATTTGTTGTCGAAATAAAGTAACCTGAAAGTAAAATTTTATCATTTTTAATAATAGAAAAATAATAATTATAATCATCACGAGGAGTCAGAGTCCAGATTTTTTTTTGAAATTTTTCTGCCTCGCTCTTTGATTTGAAATAAAATATTTTTCTTACATTATCAAATTCCTGAAAGTTACTAAAAGGGATAACTATGCCTTTCTTACAGACACTAGACGATAAATCACTTATCTGATTATTATTGAATAATTCCGATTCAAGATTTTCATTGTATTCCCAAAGAATAATTTGTGGTTTTGAAAAATTACAACCTGAAATAAAGAATACAAACACAAGAGTTAATATTAACATAAATTTTTTAGTCATTGCATATGCATACAAATTGTTATATGCTGGAACAGATGCAGTTTTCTGTTGAATTCCTGCTGAATTTAACATCGAAATCCAGCTTTTTTCGTGAGAAACGTGTTTTTTCTTCGTGCAAAATCTCATTTCTTCTCCTTAAACGGCTTTCTACAGTTACAAAAAGGGCTTTTTACCCTTTTTCTTATATAGTAAACAAATCAATTTTAGCGTAATCAGATATACAGCATTTTAATATACTCAGAAAATGATTGAGCCCAACTTGTTGAATATTTAAAACGGATTTGATATATACTTAATGGATTATCTTGCATCTGTTTTTTTACATTTCCCAATTCAAGAATCTTTCTATCATTAACAATTTGATGCATTTTATCGTACATTAAAATTAGAATCATTTTATCAATAATATCAAGCTGAACATTATATTTTTCAGGTGATTTATTAAGTATTTTCTTCATGGTAAATAATATTTTTAATGAATCAATATTAGGTAATTCCAATCTTCCTGATATAATTTCTTCCTCTTTGAAGACTACTTGTGAAAAAGAAAACAAATATCCGTATCGTTTAATTGTGGTTCTGTCAGTCGGATAAAATATTTGTGTTTTCTTAATTCCAGGATTATCACAATCACTTATTGTGGTAGCAAGCTTATAGTTAGCATATGCCAGATAATAATCATCACCCCTTTTTAGGAATTCACCATTCCTTGTATAAAAATACTCTCCTGTTGAACTTATAACCTTAAAAAAGCCTTTTTCTGATTCTATATAGAAAGATGTATCATTTGGTGAAAGAATATAACCTTCCTCACCTTTTTTGTTAGAAAAGTCAATCTCGTGCGTTTCAAGATTCATGCCCTTATAACCATAAGAACCGGCATTTAATAAATCATCTACCAGGGAATTATAAAAGTCATTTGCAAAAAAACTTAAATTGTTAAAAATCAAAACACTGAGTGACATCAGCAGTATTTTCCTTCGACAAAAAAACATATTATTTCCTCTTTGTATTAATATATAACATTACTTTCTTCGTGCAAACTCTCATTTCTTCTCCTTAAACGGCTTTCTACGGTTACAAAAAGGGCTTTTTTTACCCTTTTTGTGACTTAATCCAGCATATTACTATTGATAGGAAAAGAGAAATTCCCTATACAATGTGAAGTTGCATAGGGAATTTTCTTTAATAAAACACTCTGTATGAATTTTCCCCATCAGTTAAAGTATCGTACTCTAAATTATAGTTTACTTTATTAAAGACACGTATTTTTTTCTTTTCAGAATCATAAACATAAACATTTGTATAAAGATTTGGATAATTTTTATTATTTTTACATAAATAATTCATAAAATATTTTACGCCATTTATTTCAAATACCGTATGCATAGTTTCACCTAGAAAAACATCTGCTTTTTTATGAAATAATTCACGCATCAAAACTTTTTCTATCTCTATATGAAAAGCTTTGTTGAAATCTATTTCAGTATATTCACTGTCTATCAGAGTTTCGATTAATTCATTAGAAAATTCATTTACGTTATCATCATCACGTAACATTTGTTCAAATTGTTTACTGTTTTCTCTACTTCTTGTTCCACAACTTTCAATAGCTATTTTAATTTTTGTCTCAATATCTCTCTTTTTTTCATAAGAGATATATGTTGATTTACAAGAGCATACAAGATAAAAAATTAATGTAAATAAAAAAAATACTTTAGTTTTCATTATACCCTCCAACATGTCCCCATACAACAAAATCAATATTTCCATCGTTATTTATATCAAGAAAAGTCTTAAAGATCGGACCTTCTTTCCCTGTATTCGGATCTATATTTGAAGCTACATAAATTTGAATTTTATATTTCCTTTCCTTCTGTGTAATTGTAACTGCCCCTGAATTACGCTCAGTTACAGTAGAGTGTTTTGCTCCAATCGTATCATCATCTTTTGCTAATCGCTTAATTTCTGCATTAGCTTGTTGAACTTTTTCAATATAATTACCAATATATTCATACTTATACTTGCAGCATATGCATACAAATTGTTATATGCTGGAACAGATGCAGTTTTCTGTTGAATTCCTGCTGAATTGAACATCGAAATCCAGCTTTTTTCGTGAGAAACGTGTTTTTTCTTCGTGCAAACTCTCATTTCTGCTCCTTAAACTTTTTACCCTTTTTTTCTGACTTAATCCAGCATATTGCTATTGATGGGAAGAAAAGATAAACTCAAATTTATATTTTAGAAAGTAAACATCATCTTCCCTGCCATTAATAAAAGACCTTTACTGTCTTCATTATTGTTCGCTCTTGTTCCGAATCATAAAGCGGCTTTTTAACTAATTCATAACTCAAATCATAATTTATTTTATAATAAATCATCTTTTCGTCTCCTTTCTGTAAAATCAAAAAGTTCATAATCGGAGGATCATTTTTATATTTATAATCATTCAGCATACAGTACCATAGTTTGTCTTTCATTTTATAATAACATACATACGTTGGAAGCAAATTAGTATATTCTTCTTTATAAATATCTCTATATGCAACTCTAAAAACAGCCGTACTGTAGAAATCATCGTATGAAGCTTTTATATATTCCTTTCCCAATAAATAGTTCTCAATTTTTTTTGAATATTTATTACTTTTCGGGTCTCTGGCATTAAAACGTTCAACTTCTGTGGAACTGTAAACCAATTCAACAAAACTAAACAAAAGAAATATAATTGCGATTATCCGGTTTCTATTTTTCATATTGTCTCCTGAAACTGTTTTTGTATTTTATTCAGAATATATTTTAAATAAATCCATAAGCTGTATATAATTCCTGTCAATTTCACCATAATGATTTGCATAATAATATTTTCTTCTATTTATCATCTTTATAACATACTGTGAAGTACCATCTGAAACAATGAGGTTACTTGCTGTAATTATCAAAGCTTTTCCAGGACGTGATTTTAAAATATTTTTAGCATAACTTTGATCTACCTGACAGTATTTTTGATTTCCGTGACTACTCCATGAGTGAAAAAAATTTGATTTTTAGAATTATATAAAACAGATATTGTATATCTCCCATGATTTACTGAACTTTGAACTAATATGGAATAATAATCAGAATCCTTTATTATTTCATTTAGTTGCTTTTCAACGTTGTCAAAAAATTCTTCATTTATATAAAAGGGATTAAAATCCATCATATTTTGTTTTTCCGAAACGTGATAATAATAATCCTGTATATCCTTAAATGAAACCTGCATTTTACGTTCTGTTTTGCAGCTGTTGAACATCAGACAGTATGCGATAAAACCAAACAAAAGAAATATAATTGTGATTATCCGGTTTCTATTTTTCATGTTGCCTCACTTATCCTGTTTTTGTATTTTATTAAACAGATACAATGCAAATCTGTCATAGACAGCATTACGTTTGATTAGTTTGCCGCTTATTTTAATTCTTCACCACAGTTCAAACAATTATTTTTTAAGAAATAATGGAATCCTTTATAGTGCCTTGAAAGACAATTATAAAAATCAATTAATTTTACATGACATCTAGGACAATTAAAATTTTGAATAACTATGAAATAGATTATTATCAGAAATATATCAAACAAGAATAGTCCAATTCTTGAAAAATCAGTCTGCAAAATAGCAACATTACCAATAAATAGTAGCAATGGTGCAAGATAAAGCGTCAAATGAAATTTTGTTCTTAATTTCATTACATTTCTCCTCAACTTTTTTCCTTACCATTAATTAAACCATCTCAAGTCTAAACCGTCAAATAAAAATTATTGTTTTTTTAACTTTTTTTATTTTTTGTAAGAATTTATTAAAAAAAAGAATATCTATATGTAGGGGCTGGTAAAGCCCCGGCGCCCGGTGCAGGCCGGAGCATATCATTAAGTATGGAGAAGAATATGGATATTTCAACTGTTCCACAGAGGGAATACAAAGACAGGCTTTTTAAGGCGATTTTCGGAAGGAACACAGAAGAAAGCAAAAGGTGGCGGCTTGAACTTTATAACGCACTTAACGGAAGCAGCTACACAGACCCCGATGCCCTCGAAGTAAATACAATCGAAAACGTAATCTACCTTACGATGAGAAACGACGTTTCATTTCTCGTCGATTCCCAGATGACGCTTTATGAACAGCAGTCAACCTATAACCCCAACCTTCCGCTCCGCGGGCTCATGTATTTTTCACAGCTTTACCAGATGCACTTAAGCCGCATGGGTAAAACGCTTCACAGAAGCACTCTTGTAATGATTCCAAATCCAAAGTTCATTGTCTTTTACAACGGGGAACGCGAAACTCCAGACAGGCTCGATCTAAAGCTTTCCGATGCCTTTGAAACTCCCGAAAAAACAGGAAACTTTGAATGGACTGCAGAGCTTATAAACATCAATCCTGACCACAACATATCACTTCAAAAAAACTGTGAACCGTTATATAATTACATCCAGTACGTATCGCGCATTTCCGAAAACAAGAAAAAGGGAATGAGCGCGGTGGCTGCCGTTGACGAAGCCATGAACTGGGCCATCCACGAAAAGTTGCTGGACGGCTTTTTTAAGGTTCAGAAAGAGGAGGTGCTTGCAATGAGTCTTACAGAATATGACGAAGAAGAAGTCCGACGCGACTTTATCGAAGAAGGCCGTGAAATCGGCATTGCAGAAGGCATTACCCGTGGCTCCCAGCAGAAAGCCATCGAAGCTGCTAAAAGTTTCTATGCAAACGGCGTTTCTGTCGACATAATTGCAAAATCTCTGAACATGACTGTCGATAAAGTTATGGAAATTGTTAATGCATAGCCTCAGGCAGCAGGAAAACTAAAGCTTAAAATAAAACTGCCACTCCAAAGACAATTACACCCCTAAAACCGAACGTAAAAAATTCAATTTCAGGGGTGATTTTATTTAAGCGCTTTTTTTAGTAAAGATTTTTCTTACAACAACACACAGCACAATTACAATCACAATAGCAGGAACTGTACTTCCGATTAAAATATCAACAGTCATAAGATATCTGTAAACTGCAAAACCGATAAGCCATATTACAGAATTTACAATATCGATTTTTTTATCTTCACTTGTTCTTTTAAGAATAAAGAAATCCGCAATCTGAATCGCAGCCATAGGAGCAAATACACTTCCGATAAGACAAAGGAAATCTGTAATGTCATCCATAGGATAAACAATTGCTGCAACTGTTCCGATTACAGTAACAGCGAGAGCTACGATTTTTCCATTAAACTTTTTTTGAATCGATTCACTTGAAATACCCGCACTCCACGAATCAAGAAATGTTGTTGTAACAGTAGACATTACAAGAATTACAAGAGCTGCAATACCAAGACCTGCTTTAACCATTATTGTAACGATGCTTGGTTCACCTGCAAAAATTGCACCGGCCATTCCGATTACGTACATCCAGATACTTGTAAGTCCGTATGTTAAAGTTGAACCTAATGTAACGCCGACTGGCTTTTGAGCATCTTTAGTATAATCAGAAATTAAAGGAAGCCATGATAAAGGCATCGCAATCGAAAGCTCAAGTGCAAGCCCTTCAGTTATAGAATCAAATGCAGAAGCAATTGAGCCACTCCTGCTTGTAAATACAACAAAACATAAAACCAAAGAAAGAATAAAAAGAAGACCCATTGCAAGCTTATTAATCCAGCCAAGATCTTTAACACCGCAGATAATCCAGATAAAAATTAATATTCCGATTACGATGCACCATACATAAGACGGAACAGAAAAAATTCCTGCAGCTGCAATCGAGCCGTCGTAAATCATGATTGCAGTCCAGCCCACCAGCTGAAACACATTCAGCACTGCAAAGAAAACCGAGCCTGCTTTTCCAAAACTGTTTTCTACAGTTCCCATTGCAGTTTTTTTTGTTTTAGCGCCAATCATTCCGCAGAGAAAGAAAAGAGCGCATCCGATAATGTGTCCAATAACAATTATTAAAAGACCTTTAAAAAATCCAAGTGGAGCAAAAGAAGTTCCGGCAATAATTTCTGCAATCGAAACTCCCGCTCCAAACCAGATAAGACTGTTCTGAAGGATTTCATTTTTTGTTTTCATAAAACCACCTTTTACATTGCCGTCAGGGCATAAAAAAAATTACCTGAAAAATTCAGATAATTGTGCAAAAGGTTTTATATCCCTACGCCGGCATTATCCGAATCAGGTTATAAGGGTCGAAGATTCATCTTCCTCTCAGCCGGTAGTACCAGCTCCCCATGTAGGTCTGTATAATAACACGAATCAAAAGGGAACATCAAGTAAGACCATAAAAAAAAGCCTGCAAAAACCAGGCTTTCTCCGTTTGTTCTTTCTTAGCTTTTTTTTCTACGTTACTTTCTTTCTGCATGATGCCGTTTCTTTTCTTCATACTGTTCCTTATCTGCATCCATTATAAGCCGTTCAAGATCACAGTTATCTTTATCATATGGAACACCGCCGATACTTATACAGACATCAAACGGAAGTTTTTTTTCAACTCTGATTTCTTTACTTACTTTATCCATTCTTGCTTTTACACGTTCAAGCTGTTCAAGATTTAAGCCAGGCGCGATAATTACAAATTCATCGCCACCAAGACGACTTATCATATCATTTACACGGAACGTTCGCTGAAGAATTTCACTCTGTGCCTTAATTGCAATATCACCGTAATCATGGCCGTATGTATCGTTAATCAACTTTAAGTGATCCATATCACAGAATAAAACTACACCGTCTTTTTCAAGTTGAATTGAAAGATTAATCGATTCTTTTCCATACTTCATCAAACCACGTCTGTTTAATAAACCTGTAAGCTCATCAGTAAATGATTTAATACTAAGATCAAGATTCATTTTTGCAAGTGCTGCTTTTTCTTCGATGTTGCGTGTATACTTATATGCCTGCGCAATTTCATTTGCAAGAATTTTTAAATAGACACTGTAAAGCGGAATTGAAACATTATCAGTCTGAATTATAACATAACCGTAACTGAAATCTCCGTAGAAAATCGATTGTACAAGCATATGTCTTGCAGGTTCCCCGTCAAATTCCTCTGCCATAAAATGTTTTCTAAGATTAAATTCATATTCAGTATTTATTTTTCTTATCCCTTTTTCATTATCAACATAAAATGCAAGATATGCACTTCCAGGAACTTCTGGAATTTCTCCGATATCAACAAACACAGGATCCCGATAAAGACATACAGCTGCAAAATTAATTTCGTTGTAACTCATGATATCATACATCTTGTCAAATACAACCTGAAGCGTTTCATCAGACTGCGTATTATCAAGAAGATTATGAATTCGGTTTAAACTCCAGTCATTTCTTAAAAGCGCTTCGAGCTTTTCATCTGCAACACGAGTCAATTCTTTTTTTGATTTATCAACTGCACATCCGCATGATTCACGAAATACAGGTTTTGCCTGAATCATTGTGTGTTTTGGAACTTCAACTCCATTTGCAAATTCCAATGCAAGACTTGCAGCCTTTTCTCCCTGAAACTCTATCTGCTGATTTATCGTTGATAAAGTAAGATCATCAGTTGATGCTTGAGGAATGTCATCGTATCCTACAACTTTTACTTCTTCAGGAACTTTTACACCGAGACGTTTTAAATACGAAATACATCCAAAAGCCATCATGTCATTTGCAGCAAAAATAGTATCAAAATCTATATCATCTTTTGATTTATATTTTTTTCCGAGCTCTCTTGGACCATCATCGAACATAAAGTTCCCGTAAAAAATTTTATCTTCTTCAAGTTCAACATTATTTTCTTTAAGGGCATTCCTAAATGCATCAAGCCTTTCACGTGCTTCTACAGAATTTTCTATATTTGCAGACATAAAGGCAAACTTTTTTGAACCGTGATGCTTTATCATATGAGAAACAAATTCAGAATATGCATCTTTACATGAAACAGTTGTATGACAGCAATTTTTTAAATTAAGTGGAATTGATACAGAAATGATTTTCTTATCCGCAACAGGCTCAAGAAGTTTAGAAAGTTCATTTGCAGACATTGTAGAACAGAATGTCGGCGAACATACTATAACAGCATCTACATCTTCACATGAACCGACACGCAGACAGGACCAGTACTGCATTCCAAAAGCATCTCCCTCATACAAAGGAATTCTTACCTGGCTTAAAAAGACATCAACATCTTTATCCCTGTAAAAATCAAGGATTCCCTTTATGAGAGACTTGTTATAATCTGACCAAATTTCCTGTACAAAAACAGCAATTTTTTTTCTCATACCGACTAAATTATTATACCATATTTTCCAATATTTTTATAAAAAATATTATTTTTTTATTCAGTAAATCAAAAAAGTGATACTGTATCATAAACAAAGTTCAGCATATGTACATTTACATATAAGAATTTCTGTGTTATAATTTAAAGAAAAATGGAGTAACTTATGTCAAATATTGAAAAAAAGCCACTTGTAACAGACCTTTACACTGCAGACCCTTCTGCACATGTATTTAACGGCAAAATCTACATTTATCCGTCACACGACCGTGACATCGACGTCGAAAACAACGACAACGGTGACCAGTACGACATGACAGACTATCATGTATATGAAATGGATGATGAAAACACAATGCCACGTGACTGCGGGCTTGTTTTAGACCTTAAGGACATTCCGTGGGCATCAAAACAGGTTTGGGCTCCGGACTGCGCAGAAAAAGACGGCAAATATTATTTCTTCTTCCCTGCACGCGACAAGGAAGGATTTTTCCGTGTAGGTGTTGCAGTTGGAGATTCTCCACGCGGACCTTTTAAAGCAGAACCTGATTACATTAAGGGAACATTCTCAATTGACCCTTGTATTTTCCCGGACACAGATAAAAACTTCTATCTTACATTCGGCGGAATCTGGGGTGGACAGCTTGATAAATACCGCAACAACAAATATGACGAAGCAAACACAGAACCTACAGGCGATACTCCTGCAGTTTGTCCAAAAATCGCAAAGATGAATCCGGACATGAAAACACTTGCAGAAGAACCACGCGACCTTGTAATCGTTGACGAAAACGGAAAGCCTCTCACAGGCGGCGATCACGACAGACGTTACTTTGAAGATCCATGGCTCTTTAAAAAAGGCGACACATATTACTTTACATATTCAACAGGTGATACACACTTTTTAAACTGGTCAACATCTAAAAATGTTTACGGACCATACACATTCGGCGGAAAGATTTTAACACCTGTACTCGGATGGACAACACACCACTCTATCCTCGAGTTTAACGGCAAGTGGTATCTTTTCTATCATGACTGCGAGCGTTCAGGCGGAATAAACCAGAAACGCAACGTTAAATTCCGCGAACTTAAGTTTGACGACAAAGGCGCAATCATCACAATGGACGGAATGGAAAGATAATTATCCGGTTGAATTTATAAATCATGAATAAGATAAATGCTGTTTTATTTTTTTATAACGGCATTTATCTTTTTTTTATTTACGGTTCATTCCTTTTACGCCGCCAAGAAGAGCAAAAACATATTTTTCCTTTTTACGTTCTTTATCCTTATTTTTTCCTTCTGCTTTTCTGTCGTATGAAAGTCCTATTCTGACAGTATTAAATACAGGTGCGTCAAAAGGCCTTTCCATTAAATACAGTACATTCTGATTTTCAATTTCATTATAATTATCCTCAGATATTACAGTAAATTCAGGAATTTCTTTCTCACTGCCAAAAGACTGACCAGAAAGATATTTTATAAGCCGCCCAGGACCATTAACATAAATTCTTTTTTCCTTCATTGTAACATAGGCCTCTCTTATTAAAACAGAGAAAAAGTAATCAGAAGATTTTGAAAGACAAAGATCAATACCACCGCGGTTTTCAAAAACAGGTTTAGTATCTTTTTTATAACAGCCTCTAGAACGGTGAATAAAGAGCTTCCCAAAATGATTTTTTTGAAGATCTTCATTACGATGAACAGAAAAATCTTCAAAAACACCTTTTTTATAATAATAAGCTTCAATTAATACAGGCTCGATATAAACGTCTCCATTTTCTGTTGAAATTTTTATCTGAGTTTCTAAAAGTATTTTTGTTAAAATTTCCTGAAGTTTTTTTATAATTTCATCATGATTATTTAATTCAGCGAGCCGTTCAATTTCTGGAAAATCTTTTTTTTCAATTTTTTTCATCTACTACCTCACCTTCTCCAGGCTTTCTTAAATTAAATTATACCTATACTATTTTAAAAAAAATACGCCTGAAAGACAATGTCTTCCAGGCATAGAATATGCACTCCTTTTTATCTTTATTTCTTTCCAGTTTTTACGCCGGCTTTCTGGAGTGTAATTTTACTTACAATTTTGTCATCATACATCAACTGAACAGTTACAGCTGCAACAGGAGTTGCAATAACCTTAAACTTAATAACTCCTTCTACTACCTGATCAGCTTTGATGGGATCAATTGTTTCATACTGATTAGAAATTTCAAGCCACCATTTTGCAGATTCCGAATTATCGATAAGTGCAAATGTAAGAGCCGGAAGATCCTTATTACTTGTTAATTTATAATGAACTTCTACAATATCTCCCGGTTTAGGCATGTCAGCTTCAAAGAACTTTGTGAATGTAGGTGGAACTGCATTCTGATGATTCGGACCATACTGATTTTTTACAATCGATACAGTCTTTCCAGTTGTACTGTCACCAAGGTCGATGACATAAGTCTTTGACTGAGCAAAAACAGCTACTGCAGCAAAAGCAGTAAGTAAAGCAGCAAGGGCAAATTTTTTCATAAAACACCTCTTTTTTATAATCTCTCTCACTTAATAATTTTAGCACAGCATTTTTTTAAAGCCACAATAAAAATTTAAAAATCTGCCTTTTATACAAAAAATTGGATATTTTTACTATTTACCTGCTTTTTACCTGCCTCTATTTTAAAGACTTCTGCAGATCCTAAATCCAAAGTAATGGTGACCAATCCATGGCCGTGCATTACTGAATCTTTTTGTAACACTGCATTCAAATGCAGGCTCAAACCATGAACCGCCACGGAGGGAGCGTGCCGGTCCGGTTTTTCCGCCTGTAGGGTTTACACTTTTTCCTGTTGGAACATTCGGGTCAAACCAGTCATAGAGCCATTCCCAGACATTTCCAGACATGTCATAAAGTCCGAGCGAGTTTGGTTTTTTCATTCCAACTTCGTGACTTATTTCATCCGAATTTCCTTTATACCAGCCGTACTCATCAAGATTACCATCAACAAATACAACTGTCTTAAAATCGTTAATATATTTTTCGTTTTCTGTTGTTGTTCCGGCAAAAGCATCGTTCCATTCTGCACTCTGATACTGACCGCCGCGTGCTGCGTATTCCCATTCTGTTTCTGTAGGAAGTCTGTATCCTTTTTTTCCTTTTCCGCATACAGGTATGATTCTTTTCTGGCTGTCTGCCTGTGTATAAACTTTTTTACAGGCTGAATCAGAATAATAAACGCAGTCGTCCCGCTTCATCATCTGAATGGTAAGAAGATTGCAGAATACTATTGCATCAAACCATGAAACAGTTTCTACAGGTCGGAGATCTGGATTTTCATCAGGACATTCAACCGTATATTTGTTACCATAATTCTGCCTGCTGAACCGTGACGGATTGTTTCCCATAATCTTTTCATAAAGTTCCTGAGTTACAGGATATTTTGCCATAGCATAATTATTAAGCGTAATTTTTCTTTTACTGGTAAAGACACCGCGGTACACTTCGGAAACTTTATCAGAAACAAACGAATTCCAGTTGGAATCATCAGTTGTTTTGAAAGTTACCTTGTCATCATCCGGTAATATTACTACTTCACCCGTCTTTAGATACTCGATACCATCTACAAGAAGGTTACCGTCTGGAGAAGTAGAAATATACGTAATTTTTCTTGAATTCCAGAAAAAGGTTGTAACCCAAGCGCTTACTAAACATACACTTCCGATAATGATTTTTATTGCTCGTTTTTCCATACTGCCATAATATTTTGTAATGCTGAATTTGCAACAGTCAATATTGATATGGGCTGTGTTTATTTTGACATACAGTCCGCTCAGAAAAAAAGGCGCCCGTTTCTGGACGCCTTCTGGTGTATTGTGATTATCGTTCGCTAACGCGAACTTACCTGGTTTAGTACATGCCCCCCATCTCTGGTTGTGCCGGCACCTGTGGTTTTGGTTCAGGGATGTCTGTGATTGCACATTCTGTTGTAAGCATTGTAGCTGCGATAGAAGCTGCGTTCATCAATGCAGAACATGTTACCTTTGCAGGGTCAATGATTCCTGCTTCCATCATGTTAACCCATTCACCTGTGTAAGCGTTGTATCCTACACCTTTCTTTTCTTTTTTAGCGCGTTCAGCAATTACTGCTCCATCAACACCTGCATTGTCTGCAATCTGGCGGATAGGTTCTTCGAGTGCACGGCGAACGATTTTGTATCCGACTTTTTCGTCTTCTGACAGATCTTCTGGAATTGCTTCGAGTGCTTTAGATGCTTCGATAAGTGCAAGTCCACCACCTGTTACAATTCCTTCTTCGAGTGCTGCTTTTGTTGCTGCGATTGTATCTTCTACGCGGAATTTTTTCTCTTTCATTTCTGTTTCTGTTGTTGCACCAACATTAATTACAGCAACACCGCCTGCAAGTTTTGCAAGACGTTTCTGAAGCTGTTCTTTATCATAAGATGAAGTTGTTTTTTCAATCTGGTTTTTGATTTCTGCAACACGTTCAGAAATATTTTTCTTTGTTCCAGCTCCGCCAACAATTGTTGTATTGTCTTTGTCAATCTTTACAGATTTTGCTTTACCGAGCATTGAAATATCTGCTGTTTCAAGTTTAAGTCCAAGTTCTTCAGAAATTACCTGACCGCCTGTAAGGATTGCAATATCCTGGAGCATGTCTTTTCTTCTGTCACCAAAGCCAGGTGCTTTTACTGCACATACTTTGATTGTTCCACGGATTGAGTTTAATACCAAAGTTGTAAGGGCTTCACCGTCTACATCTTCTGCGATAATGATAAGAGCCCTTCCTTCGTTTGCAACTTTTTCAAGAACAGGGAGAAGATCTTTCATAGAAGAAATCTTTTTATCGTGAATTAAAATGTATGGATCATCAAAGTTTGCTTCCATGCGGTCGCGGTCATTAACAAAGTAAGAAGAAATATATCCGCGGTCAAACTGCATACCTTCTACTGTGTCTACAGTTGTATCCATGTTCTTTGATTCTTCAACAGTAATTACACCGTCTTTACCAACTTTTTCAATTGCATCTGCAAGCATCTTTCCGATTTCCTGATCGTTGTTTGCAGAAATTGTTGCAATGTGAGTTACGTCTTCTGTTCCCTTTACAGGTTTAGAATTCTTTTTAATTTCTTCGATTGCTGTTTTTACAGCTTTATCCATTCCGCGTTTGATTGCAATAGGAGTCATTCCTGCTGCAACAGATTTAAATCCTTCGCGTACTAAAGCATAAGCAAGAACTGTAGATGTTGTTGTTCCGTCACCTGCATCATCATTTGTTTTAGAAGCAACTTCGCGTACAAACTGAGCTCCCATGTTTTCGTACGGATCTGCAAGTTCAATTTCTTTTGCTACAGAAACTCCGTCTTTTGTAATTGTAGGTGCGCCGTATTTTTTATCAAGCATTACCATTCGTCCGCAAGGGCCGAGTGTAACTTTAACTGCTTCTGCAATTTGCTGTGCACCAGAAAGTAATTTTTTACGTGCATCTTCATTAAATAACAACTGTTTTGCCATTTTTTTTGCTCCTTAGTTATATAAAATATAGTAAAAATAATAATGAATGACAAGAAAAATCTTTAACACGCACGGCTGTTTTAGGCGATACATTTGTAGAGGGTTTGAACAAATTCAGCTTAAAAAAAATCAATATCGCCACAATAAAAAAAGCGGTCAAAATTTGCAAAAAAACATTTCTATTTTATAATCAGAATTATGAAGAAATTCAGAAGAGTTTTATTTCTTATTCCCGCAGGCATTATGCTCATACTTGTTGTGGCGCAGTTTTTACTTTACAGAAGGCGTCCGCTCGAGATGACCTTTGACACAGCTTACTACATGACAGAAAAAATTTCGTCATACGGAAAATGGAATTACCAGAAAGATTATGCAGGTCACGAAACTTATTTATATATCCCCGACCAGTACAGATATGACAAACAGCGCGAAGAATCAAAGCTTCCTCTCATTGTTGTCTTTCATGGAAGCTGTGAAAGAAGCGCGGGCCTGAGCCGTTACGGAAGGATTTTTATAAGCAATGAATTTCAGAGACGAATGTCGCCTAACGGTGCGTGTGTTCTTGTTGTCCTTTCTCGTGTTGAATATTTTACAGACCCTGCAAGTGTAAGTCTTTTGATTCAGAATGTTGTTTTAAAAAATAAATGTATTGATCCGACAAAAATTGTAGGCTATGGATTTTCCCAGGGTGCAAAATTTGTAGTTGAACTTGCGTGCTATGAACCACGTCTTTTTAAAGCTGTAATTTCTGGAAGCGGATTTTATCAGATGAAAGTAAGCGAATTAATTAAGCTGCTTCCTGTTCAGTTTTATTTTGCAACTTCTAAAAACGATAAAGGAATTTATGAGCAGGGAAGCCCGACCGGAAAAATGTGCGCACGCTGGTGTAAAAATTCGCGCTATGTAGAATATGAAACGCGCTACCACTTCTGGGTCGAACTTTTTGATAAAACCGGAAGAAAAAACAAAGACGGCACCGACGAAACAGCCTTAGACTGGATCGCCAGTGTGTTGAAGTAATTTTTTTTGTAGCGTATTTTAATTTATCAGATTATAATCAACTTATGGAAAATGAAATTGTAATTTACACAGACGGCGGGTGTTCTGGAAATCCCGGGCCGGGTGGCTGGAGCGCTGTAATTCTTGCAGATGAAAAAGAAATCCGCCTTTCTGGTGGCGAAAAAAATACAACCAACAACAAAATGGAATTAACCGCAGCTATCTCTGCGCTCAATACGGTTTTAAATACACCTTCACTCAAAGACCGTCCTGTAAATCTTTACAGCGACAGCCAGTATGTTAAAAACGGAATTACTTCATGGATTACAAACTGGAAAAAAAACGGCTGGCGGACTGCAGCAAAGAAACCTGTTTTAAATCAGGATCTCTGGCAGAAACTCGACAGCCTTAACTCTTCTCTTTCTGTAACATGGAACTGGGTCAAAGGTCACGCCGGAATCGAATACAACGAAATCTGTGATCAGTTATGTCAGAAAGAAATTAATAATTACAGATAATTATTTTTCGTTTAATTCCTGTGCACGTTTTAATGCGTCACCGATATTATCAAAAATATTTTCACGTCCAAGAATATCCGCCATTCCGGTTTTTTCAAACAGCATGTAAGGCTGAGTATGAATTCCAGAAATGATTATTGTAATTCCTTTTCTGTCACATGCAGCTTTACACTGTTCAAGCGCCCGAATTCCGCCTGCATCAATATAAAGTGTGTTTCTCATCCTGAAGATTAAAGTTTTACAGTCTGTTCCGGCTCTCTCTGTAGCAAGCTCAAACTTTCTTACTGTTCCAAAGAAAAGCGGTCCCTCGATTTCAAACACGAGTGTGTTCTGAGGAATGACAATATTTTCTGCAGGCTGATCTTTTTTAATTCCTGCTGTCATAATTTTTCTTTCATCCTGAACTTCTGAAAGGTCAATCATCTTTTTAATAAAGAAGAATGCTGCAAAACCAAGACCAACTTCGATTGCAACTGTAAGATCAACAAACACTGTAATTAAAAATGTTACAAAGAAAACTGCTATGTCAGATTTCTGTCCTTTTAAAAGAGCTCTGATGGAAGGAAAGCCTGCCATGTTCCATGATACATTTATCAAAACTGCAGCAAGAGCCGCCATCGGAATATATGCAGCATACTTTCCTGCAAAAAGAAGAATCAAAAGAAGTGTCACGGCATGAATTATTCCTGCAACCGGAGTACGTCCCCCGTTTTTGATGTTTGTTGCTGTACGAGCGATTGCACCTGTTGCAGGGATTCCGCCAAACAGTGGAGAAGCAATGTTTGCAATTCCCTGTGCAATGAGTTCTGTATTAGAATCGTGTTTAGTTCCTATCATACCGTCTGCAACAACTGCACTTAAAAGAGATTCAATTGCGGCAAGAACTGCAATGGAAACTGCTGTCGGGAAAAGTGTTGTGATTGTCTTTATGCTTAGTGCAGGAAGCTGGGGAACTGGAAGTGTTGACGGAATTATATAATGCGGTTTTCCGTTTGCAAAAGTTCCGATTGTATCTGTCTTTAATCCACAGAATTTATCAAGTAAAACAGAAACAACTGTTGCAAGAATTATTACAACAAAGCTTCCAGGAATTTTTTTAGAAAACTTTGGCCAGATAAAAATAAATGCAAGGCTTACAGCTGCCATTATAAATGAATATAAATTTATCGTGCTGAATGAGCGCGCATAAACAATTATCTTCGGTAAAAAATCTCCAGGCATTTTAGAATAAGTCTCTCCGAGTATCTGCATCGGAACACTAAAATCTGGAACAAGACCAAAGAAATCTCCTATCTGACCTGCAGCAATTGTTACAGCAACTCCTGCAGTAAATCCTGTTACGATTGTATATGGAATAAACTTTACAAGCCCGCCCATTTTAAAAACGCCGAGCATGATAAGAAGAATACCTGCCATTACTGTTGCTGTTGCAAGTCCGCTCATTCCATACTGGCTTACAACGCCGTAAACGATAACTGCAAATGCTCCTGTAGGTCCTCCAATCTGAACACGGCTTCCACCGAAAAATGAAATACAGAAGCCTGCAATGATTGCAGTAAAAATTCCTGCTGCAGGATTTACACCGGATGCAATACCAAAAGCAATCGCAAGCGGAAGAGCAACGATTCCTACAATAATTCCGGCAATAAGATCACTTACAAGCTGTTTTGAATTATATGTTTTAATTGTGTTGAATAATTCAGGCTTAAACATTTTTATAACCCCATTTAATTTACTTTGTTTATTGTTTTTCCATTAAGGAATGAACGCAGGTTTTCAACTGCAATATTTAAAAGTCGTATTCGTGTTTCTTTAGCTGCCCATGCAACATGCGGTGTAATAACGCAGTTTGGCGCATTGTAAAGCGGACAGTCAGCTGACATCGGTTCAACTGTAAGAACATCTGCTGCAAAACCCGAAAGCTCATTTTTATCAAGTGCATTTCTTACTGCATCTTCATCTATCAGACCGCCGCGCGCTGTATTTATTAAAAGCGCACCTTTTTTCATTTTAGAAATTGTTGCTTCGTTTATAATCTTTGTATTTTCTTTTGTAAGAGGACAGTGAAGCGAAATGATGTCACTTAAAGACAAAAGTTCATCGAAAGAAACTTCCTTTACTTTTTCATCATCACGCGCGCTTTTATTATATTCAACTATCTTAGAAGCTGAACGTGTATGAACGATAACGTTCATTCCAAAACCAGATGCGATTCGTGCAACTCTCTGACCTATTGAACCAAATCCAAGAAGTCCGATTGTTTTTCCGAGAAGTTCATTTAAAGGATGAGTCCAGTAACAGAAATCAGGAGCTGCAATCCAGTCACCCTTCATTACAGAATCACTGTGAGTTTTAATTCCGTTATAAAATTCCATGATGAGGGCAAATGTTTCCTGTGCAACTGCCATCGTGCTGTAAGAAGGAATGTTTGTTACGGTAATTCCAAGCTCGCGAGCTGCTTCTGTATCTACGACATTATAACCTGTTGCAAATACTCCGATGTATTTAAGATTTTTACATTCTTTCATAAGGTCGCGTGTCATGACAACTTTATTAAGCATTACAACATCGGCATCTTTAATGCGCTCAAGAACTTTTTGCGGTTCAGTACGCGGGTAGTAATCTACTTCACCAAACTCTTTAAAAACATCATAAGAAAGGTCACCTGGATTTAAAGCGTGACCGTCAAGGATAACGATTTTCATTTTGTCATTCTATTACTTTGACGGCCCGTTGTACAGTAGGAGCGAACCTCCAGAAACTGGAGGCGGGTTTATTTTTTTTAATTAAGTGTAAATTTAACAGGATAGCGGAATCTTACGGCGCAGGCTTTTCCGTTTGCTACAGCCGGAACACATGTAACGCCTTTTAATGCGCTTACTGCCGCCTGTGCAAATCCGTGTCCGGGATCTTTTAATACCTTTATGTTTTTTATAACGCCCTTTGCGTCAATAAAAAGCTCAAGGTAAACTACAGCTTCTATTCCCTGTTTTAATGCCATAGGCGGATACTCGATTCTTGAAAGGATCTGCTTTGTCGGAATTACAGGTATCGAAGAAATCTTATGCTGCGGAAGGAACATGCTTTCGTCAAATTCCTGGCGTACAGCTTCGTCAACTTCCTGTATGTTTTCAGAAGCCTTTGGCTGGTTGCTTACTGTTACAACTTCTTTTGTTTCTTTAGGCGGAACATATTCCTGAACGTCAACGAGTTTAAAAATATCTGCTTCCCTAAAGTCAACTGTTTCTATCTCTTCTTCTTTTGGCGTAAAGTTGAATATAAAAATTACCGCAACGTGAAGCAAAAAGGCAAATACAAAGATTGCAGGCCTAAGTAATTTAGAAAACCGTGTCATTTTTTCTGCACTCATTTTTATTTTTCCTTTATAACAAAACTTACAACTCTATGCTGCAAAGTCTGCAGAACCGAAACTACTTCATTTACATATTTATATGGTGTTTCCCTGTCCGCAATTATATGAATTCTAACTCCGGGATTTTCTGCAATCGCCGCAATGATTGCGTTTTCAAGCTTTGCACCGTTTAAAACTTCTGCGTTTGCAGTTATCTTTCCATTACTCTGAATCCAGATTTCAAAATTTTCATCTGCCTGTGTACGTTCAAGTATGGTGCTTTCTGAATAATTTATTTTTTCTTCATAGCGCTGGTTCATCAGTGAAATCAACATGATGAATATCAAAAGAAGAAAGCCGATGTCTGACATTGATGATGTTGTAATGGCTGGATTTCTTCTTTTCTGTTTTATATTTACCATACGGCTACTCCATCTTTTCCATTCTAAAAGAAAAATTTTCTACCTTTAATTTTCTTATCGTCGATATTACATCAACCACTTTCTGATACTGTGTATCCGGATTAATCACAAGAAGAAAAGTCATGTTTGGCCATGTCTTTAGTTTTTCTACAATCAGATCCGAAAGTTCTTCTATCTTAACTTCACTGTCATCTATAAAAAGCTGTCCTTCCTGTGTAAGTGAACACTTCATAATATCCTGAGTGTTAACAACAATCGGTTTATCTTTTGAAGGCAGATTAAGAAGGAAGCCCTTGTTAACGTTAAAGCCTGCGATTACGATAAAGAAAATTATAAGAAGAAACGAAAGGTCGTTTAATGAACCGGAACTTCCGGCATCTTCTACATTATGTCGTATAAATCTCTTAATCATCTTTTTCCTGCCAGTTATTTTTTTTGCCGCCTTTATATGCGGCCTTTAACTCTTATACAAACTTATGCAATGAGTTCTGGAACGAGATCGTTTATCGCCTTTGATGTTTCTGCTGCGAATGTATCAATTTTCTGAATCAAAAGGTTATATGCAACAAGTGCGATAATCGCAATGATAAGACCGAATACTGTTGTAATAAGAGCTTCGTAAATACCGCCTGCAACAAGCTGTGCGTTAACATCTGTTGCTTCTGCAATTGACTGGAAAGCTCCGATCATTCCTGATACTGTTCCCAAAAATCCTGTAAGCGGTGCAAGTGAAGAAAGAGCTGTAAGATAATTAAAGCCGTTTTCCATTCTTCTGATTCTTTCCTGTGCTTCGCTTTCTGCAGCGCGTTCCATTCTGTTTTCACCGTATTTTGAATTTGAAAGCAATGCAAGGAAAATCGATGCTACTGTCTGCTTATGTGTGTAAGAAGCAAGAAATTTTTCTGCTTCGTCTTTTTTATTCTGGCGTAAATATGCCTTTACTTTTTCTGCTACAGGTGCAACCTTGCAGTTGTGCCAGGCAAGATAAATGCAGCGTTCAATTACTATTGCAATTGTTGCTACAGAGAATGCAAGTAAAACCCACATAAATGGTCCACCAAGTTTAAATAATTCAATTAAGTTAAATCCTTTTTCCATAATTTATTCTTTCTCCTGATGAATAAGTTCTGTTTTTACGGCTTTTTTATGATTTATTTAAGCGCCGTACATAAAATAAGACACTTCCGGAGGCCGGAAGTGTCACTTTTTTTGAAAATTATGTTTAATTAAAACTTAACTTTTAAGCCGAGCGATGGAAGAGGAAGCCCGATGTTAAAGTCAACATTTGAATCATGATCGTCCATCTTTCCTGTATGTGCATTAAAGTTCCTGTTTCCTTTTGGAGCATAGAGATTTACAAAAATATCCTGCGCTGCAATATAGAATTCCCACAATGCCTTGTCATTATTTGTCTTCCACTGGTATGAAAGACGGACATCAACAGGACAGGAAATATCTGTTCTTAAAGCATCACTGTAAAAAGAACTTCTTGAATACCTCTGAATTGTCGTTCCATTAAGATCTGCAGCATAACATCCTACCGGCCCAACCTTTTCTTTTGGAGCACCTGTTGCAAGTGTTCCCTTTACTGTAAAAGTCCATGCCTTTTCTTTACCAAAGTGCCAGTTGCTTACAAGGTTCAATGTATGGAATCTGTGATACTGAGGATAATACCATTCATCAAGCGGATCACCATACATAGTTTCTACGTGTTCCCCGGCATTTACTTTTAGAGGATTTTTAAATCTTGAATATACGAATGAATATGAAAGGTATCCGTCCCAGCTTTCATTAGGCTTTTTCTCAATCATCGCATCAATTCCAAACACATGTCCTTTTCCATCAGACTTTACAAATGTCTGACCATCCTGGTATAAAGCAGATTCATGTGAAACCTGGTATGTATACATACGTGAAAGATAATATTTGTAATATGTTTCAAGTTTAAAATTCCAGCCGTTTTCAAGAACTGCATCTGCACCAAGTACTACAAAAAGTGAACGGTTCGCATTAAGTTCAAAATTTTCAATTCCCATTTCTTTAGAGAAAAGCATTGTTTCTCGCGGAATTGAAACAAATAATCCTGTTCCTGCTGTAAATGAAGACTTCTCGAGCATACCGATATTTCTGAATGGTGTAAAAGTAACAGATGCTCTCGGACACAAATCAGGAACAAGGCTTACTGCATAGTCTTCATTCGAATTCCATAAATTAATAAATTCACCACGAAGACCAATCTGTGACTGAATTAGATCATTTTCACTTCCGTAATCCCAGTTAACAAAAAGTGCATTGTCAAGAATACAGTTTCCTTTTTTATCAGTATCCCATCCAAGCTGTGTAAATATTTTTCCAGAACCTGTATCGATGTCTGTCCAGAATTTCTGATCTTCTTTTGTATTTGCTGTTGAGAAAACTTCTTCAAAACCTGCACACAAATGGTTTTTTTCTGTAATTTCAATTTCTGCTTCTGCTCTTGCAGTAATAAGATGACTTAAAATTATTTCATTTACTTTTGTTTCAAGATCAGGAAGTGTGTATGTATCTCCTGCAAGAGAAATGCCATTAGCGGATGCATACTGTTTAAAATCATCTGTATATTTCAAAGTTCCACTTTCTTTCATCTTCATAAGCATGTCTTCGCACATAAGGTTGTACGAAATAAGTCCATGAAGCATAAGTTTATCTGTAGGAAGATATTTTACGTTAATTCCTGCTAAACCCTGATAGATGTCGTAGTCCATGAACATTTTTGTTTTAAGTCCATCTTCTTCATCATCATAATCAATACCAAGTCCGTCACTTCCAAAGAAACCTGTGATACAGATATCAAGCTCCGGTTTTGGATTAAAATTCGCTTTTAAAAAAGCGTCGCGGATATATGGAGGACGCTTCATCATATCAAGAGAATCTGTTCCAGTTGCCTTGTACATTGCAAATACAGGTTCAAGATAACTGCAGTGAACTCCTGCAAGCATTCCGCCTACATCTTTTCCAAACGGAATCTGTGCAAATGCATCAACACAAGTCGTTGATGCACTTAAACTCATATGAAATTTCTCGTAATCAGGTTTTATAGTTGATGCTTCAAGAATTCCAGATGATGCTCTTCCGTACTGTGCAGAAAATACACCGTTTGAAAGTTTGATTGTATCTACAAACGATGGATTAAAAATAGAAATTCCGCCGCCCCAATGCCATGGGAAAATTGTATACATTCCGTCTAACAGACAGCCAAGCTCACGCGGTTCACCACCACGAACAGATGGTTCAGAACCCCACACACCACTGTATGAAACGCCAGGCAGAGTTCTTACAGATGCCATACAGTCTTCTACCAGACTCATATTTGCAGTTGTATGCATCTGCTGTTCTGTCATTACAGTTGAAACACCTGTTTTTTCTTCTTTTTTCTCAGGACTTGCACGATTAACAACAAGCTCTTTCCCTTCGATGACATCTGTAATCGACATATTGATTACAACTTCTTTATCGCCAGAATAAAACTTTACCGAAGCATCCTTATACCCCGGAAGTTTTGCTTCAATAGTTCCTGACGAAACATTATCAGGAATAGAAAGAACTGCATAGCCATTTTCATCTGTTTCTGCTTTTACAGATTGTTTAGATTGTAAAGAAACCTTTGCTCCTTCAAGAGGAAATTCAAGTTCTCTGTCCATGACAGTAACTTTTAATTCTCCGGCAAAAGCTAGGGCCGAAAGCATCGCAAAGATTAAAGATATGATTTTTTTCATTTAATAACCTCGTTATCTATCAGACACCCGAGGTTATCAAATCTGTTACTTTTTAAATACGATTTCTACTAGTTGAATGAAAATCTTGCTCCGAAATCAAATTCCGGATGAACGGTAATACCATTTTTTGTAAAGGTCATATTTGATTTGTGTCTTTCAAATGCTCCTCTGTTGTATTCAGATTCGAAAGCCATAGTAAATCCTGCAAAGATATTAAGATGCTTGACAGGTGTAACTCCTACAGAAGCTCTTGTAGACATATACCACTGAGTATCTTCTTTTGGAATAAGAACTTCATTTGCCATTACTTCAAGATCAAAATTAAGCATTGCAGCCTTAAATCTTGTTCCAAGTCCCATGATTACATCAACATATTTATCATCAAGATAATCTTCGTCATCATAATCTACATCAAGCGGAACTGCACAGCCGAACACTGCATAAAGGTAACGCATACCGCTGTTAAACGTAATTCTTGCCCTTTCATTTGTCGTAACCGATACACCAATTTCACATACACCGTTTTTAGAAATATTTACAAGACCAAACTGGAACCCACTCTCACCATTGCAGTAATTTACAAGCCCAACCTGAACTCCGTCAAAATCTCCATTCGCGATGTTCAAAATACCAGCTCCCTGAACTCCGGAAGATTCACCACATGTTATATTGACAATACCTGCACCCTGAATTCCGCGAAGACCCATTGCAAAGTTTACAACTCCAGAGCCCTGTACACCGTTTACCATACCCGTTGCAATATTTGCAACTCCAGAACCCTGTACATACCTTACATCTCGTGCAATATTTATTACACCCGACCCCTGAACTCCAGATACATCACGTGCAAAGTTAAATACTCCGGACCCTTGAACACCCCTTATGTCACGTCCGATATTAAATACACCAGACCCCTGTGCACCATTTACGTCCATTGCAATACTGTATACACCACCACCTTGAAAACCATTTATATAAACTGCTTCACTTCCTATTCCGGCAACAAGTGCACCATCTGCTTCATAAGCGTTTACTCTTAAAAGCCCGATACCAACTGCTGTTACAATATCTTTATTTAATGCGAGATAAAATTCATCACACACAAACGAAAACATAAACGGAACATATGCAAAATCATCTTCGCTTCTGTTTTCATATTCATATTCAGAACCGGCATTTTCATCCTCTGTCTCTTCACTTTCTTCATCACCGCGGGTTCTGTTAGCAACCCTGATTACTGGAGTAAGATTTTCAGAAGAAAGAGTATATGCTCTTTTTGAAACAAGTTTAAAATTTCCCTGAAGGGTAGATTTTTCACCGATTACAGTTACAGAATACTGAGCTTCTTCAATTGCAAGAAAAACAGGATTATCTGCAGTCTTATTAATTTCTGAAACAAGTTTTCCATTTTTATCGCGGATAATTATTCTTCCGGCAAGCTGCTTTGAAATAGTTAATACACAATCTGAACTTGATATATCAGAAAGTACAAGATCACCAGATCCTACAAGGGTAATATTATAATTTGGATGCTGCGGTCCTGTTGAAGTATTTTCTGTTTTAGAAAGTGTTTCATTAAATGCATAAGAATACAATTCATTGAGCGTAACTTTTTTATCACCTGAACTGTCAGCAGCTCCTCTTAAACCTGTAATCATTGCATTTGTAAAGAAAGAGGAACCTATTTCATCCGATTCCTGCGAAAATTCCTGAGAAGAACTGGAAGAAAGATAAGCATGACCTTTTACAACAGATGAATCATCTACTAAAAACGGTTTCTGTCTTGAACCTCCCTTTGTTCTGATAAAATTTCCAGAATAGCACGAGTCAAGAATTACAACGTGAACATCACTCGGAACATTTGAAATTGCCTGCTTAAGTTCAGAATAACCATAAGTAGTTCTTCCAAGAAGAAGTGCGTTTTCATCTGAATGTCCAGAATAATAGAAAACAAATTCAGAACGCTTTAAATTATTCTTACCGTTTGCAATCATCTGAGAAATAGTTGCCATCGCAATATCTACATCATCTTTAGAAGGATCAAGAAGAAGAATACTGTTTGTCTTAGGAATTCCACCGATATCTGCCATCGTCTTCTGAAAAGCAATTGCATCAGATTCTGCATACATAAGCTTTACATTATTCTTTCCACCTACATTGGACCCAACATAAATTGCATAACGTTCAACACCAGAACCTTCATCTTTATTCTGTGCAAAAACAGAATTGCATATTAAAAAAAGAATAAAAATACCGGTTATAAATTTATATATCTTGTCTTTCATTTTACCTTACTCCATCAGTTTTCATTACTAATCTTTATTAAGGACAAAAATTGAACCGTCACATCCTTCTGGAAGATATGTCCCTTTCTTAAGAAAATTAATATCATATACAGATTTTTTAACATCCTCTATTTTTGACATATCAAAAGGTTTTTTAGAAGCTACGAAAATAAAGCATTCATATTTCGGAGCATCATCAAGTTCATAAGAAAACTTGAGAGGAACTTCTTCACCTGTTTTTTCAAGTTTTTCTGACTTCCAGCTTTCTTCAGGAAAGTGACGTGTTACATTTCCATTTCCATCAACACTAAAAATAACTCCGTAATTATATTCACCTGCAAGATATGTAATTTGAATTACATCATTTTCTCTTACTTCAGATCCATTCGTCAAAGAAACTGCAGAGTTTCCATCTTTTTTATAAAGACGAATCTGATGATGTCTTGCTCCGTTTCCTTTTACTCTGACTGTTGAACCATTATCATTTACGCTGCGCCTTGAAAAAGTAAATGGAAGAATAAGTGCAAATGCAAAAGCTGCCGCAGCTGCATATTTAATATAACTGAAAGTCTTTACAGACTTCGTTTCTTTTACAAACATAGATTTTTTTACAAAATTCTTTTCTGCAGAAGCAACAGGAATTTCTTTTAGAATTTCTTCATTAGATGCATTAATTTCTGCCAGCGCTTTTTCTATTTCTTCTTTTCCATATTTCTCATAATAATCTTCTGCCCTCTTTTCTCCAAGAGCAATTTCTTCTAACAGTAATTGTGGAATCATAATCAACTCCTTTAAGCTCATGCACGCTTAATATATTTTAATGAATATTTTCGAAGTTCTGAAATTCTTTTTCGAATTCCTGACACTGACATTCCGGTTTGTTCTGCTGTTTCCTCTAAGGTGTATCCGTCTACAAAATGAAGTACTGCGATAAGAGAATCTTTTGCATCACGGTTTGAAAAAATTTCTTCAAGAATAATTCCTGCTTCAATTTTTTCTGTTTCCATTGCAGAAAAATCATCTGCCATAGTCTCTGCAATAACATCAAAATCCGGCCCTGTTCTAAGTTTGTCCGATCTTATTCTGTTAAGACATACTCTTGTTGCCGTAACATAAAAAAGACTCGCACAGACATTCGTAATTCTGGTCTTATTCTCAAAGATCCTTAAGAATACGTCCTGCATTGCATCCTGCGCTTTATCTTCATCCTTTAAGATAAACCGGCATCGACGCAGCACCATAGGTCCGTACTTTTGATAGAGCTCAGCAAAATCGCGATTTGTTAAAGTATCCATTTACTTCCTAACTCCGTCATGTAATATAACACCTATAAACCAGGTATCTGTCACTTTTTTTTTAGAACTTTTAAAGAAATTAAAATATATTAAACAAAGAATATTTATAGAGCGAGCGCTGCCTGTTCCCATTCTTCATTAAGCTTTTCAAGCTGAACCTGTAAATCCGAAATTTCCGTCTGAACTGCCCTGGCTTTTTCACCAACCGAATAAACTGCAGGATCCGAAAGCTTATTCTGAAGTTCGGTAATTTTAGCTTCCACGCCTGCAATTTCCCCTTCCAGCCGTGAAACTTCCTTTTCCTTTTTACGTTTTTCTGCCTGAAGCCTCTTTTCTTCTTCCCAGCTTAAAGCCCCTGCTGATACAGCCGGTTCTGGAGTAACTTCCGGTATTTCCGGCTGACCTGTAATACCAGCTTCTTCATCAGCAAGACGCTGCATATAATATTCATAATCACCCTTAAAATTTCTGAATTTCCCGGGCCTAAGCTCCAGAACACGGGTTGCAAGGTCCTGAATAAATCCCCTGTCATGGCTTACAAAAACTACAGTTCCACCAAAATCCTTTAATGCACTTAAAAGCACGTCCTTTGAATGCATGTCGAGATGGTTTGTCGGTTCATCAAGTACAAGAAGATTTACAGGTTTAAGCAAAAGCTGTAAAAGAGCAATTCGTGTCTTTTCCCCTCCTGAAAGAACATCAAGAGTTTTATTAACGTCATCACCACGGAAAAGAAATGCAGCAAGCATATCGCGGACTTTAGGAATAAGTTCAAGAGGTGCAATTCCTTCTATATAATCTATTACTGACTGCTTACTGCTTATTGTTTCTGCACTGTCCTGAGAAAAATATCCAATTGATACACCGCTTCCGTTTTCTACAGTTCCAGTAAAATCCTTATCTACACCTGCAATAATTCTAAGCAGCGTAGATTTTCCGGCACCATTGTGTCCTGCAACAACAAGCCTCTCTCCTTTTTCAAGCAGGAGCTCAAGTTTGTCCAGAACAGAATTTTTCCCGTCATATGATTTTGTAATATCGTGCATGCGCAGAACAATATTTCCGCTATGTGGCGCAGGAGGAAATTTAAAATGAATTTTTTTGAGACTTTCAGGAATCTCAATTTTGTTTTCAAGAATTTTATCAAGCATCTTCTGGCGTTCCTGTGCCTGAGCCGCTTTTGTCGCCTTATAACCAAATCTGCGTATAAAATCCTGAAGATGAGCAATCTCTAACTGCTGCTTGTCATATTCTGCCATCAGAGAAGCAAGTTCAACTTCGCGAACCTTTTCATAATGAGTAAAATTTCCGGGATAAGATTTTAAATTTCCGCCAAAAAGTTCAAACACTTCATTAATTGTAACATCAAGAAAATATCTGTCATGACTTACAAGTAAAAATCCGCCTTTAAAATTCTTTAAAAAAGACTCAAGCCAGTTACGGGCTTCTATATCGAGATAGTTTGTCGGTTCATCAAGAAGAAGAATATCAGGACTCTGCATCAAAGTTTTTGCAAGTGCAATACGCATCTGCCAACCGCCGGAAAATTCTTCTACACTTCTGTTAAAATCTTCCCGCATAAAGCCAAGACCGAGTAAAACAGATTCTGCCTGTGCCTGTCTTCGATACCATCCCGATTCTTCAAGTTTAGAAAGAAGCATCGACTGTCGTTCAATAAGATAATCAGAATTATCAGGATTGTTTTTTAACTGTTCGCCGATATCATCACACTCTTTTTGAATATCATAACCGAATTGAAAAGCTTTATCTGCTTCTTGTAAAAGCGTAGTACCGTGATGAGTTAATCCAGACTGGGGAAGATATGCAATGCGTGTATCTTTCTGAACAATACGCTCACCGCTGTCAGGTTCTGTAATACCTGCCATTATTTTTATGAGTGTAGATTTTCCTGCTCCGTTTGCACCTGTCAGAGCCGCCTTTGTACCGGAAGCCATATTAACAGAGACATCTTTTAAAATATCCCTGTCACCAAATGCAAGCGAAACTTTTGAAAACTGAACAAATGCCATATCGCCTATTTATTAAAGAACAATACAGTAGGATTTGCAGCGCGTGCCATTACAATATTGTCTTTTATTGAATTTGAATCTAAACTTTCAAGATTCAATCCATCGTTCGACAGTTTATAAAGAAAGTTAATTTCTTCAGAAACGCCTTCAAACATAAAAGTCAAAACACCATCATACTTGCTTCTTAAAGATGTAGACGGAAGATATTTTAAATTAACAGTTCCTCTTCCCTTTGCACTTGAAGGAACAACAGATGGAACAAGTAAAGAGAATCCACTCCATGTAAATGTCTTTCCAGAATTAAACACAAGCTGTCCATAGTTCTGTGAATTAAATGAAGCAACTTTATATAATTCATTCAGCAGACTGCTTCTACGTTCTCTTTCGTTTTCAATAATTTCATCAATATTAATATCAGAATCAAGCGTAATGAATGTATAAGCTTCCTGACTTCCATCGCGAGCTGCATAATTTACTACAATTGTATTTTTATTTCTTACAACAATCTGAAAGAGAGTTCCTGTAAGAGCATAAGTATTGTCTCTGATTTTTTCTGCCCCGGCATAATTTGCAGAATGGAATTTACCGGGAATATTAACCTGAACTTTTCCCGAAGTAATACCTGTATCAAATCCATAATTAAGTTTAATGCTTTCAAGATCGATAAGTTTATCTTTAAGAAGCCTTGCATAATAATCCGGATACCATTTTGCTTCGAGAATCTGGTTTAAAATAGTATCTTCATTTGTAGACTGAGTTTCTTCAACTTCACCTTTTACAATAGCACCAGTGGCATCTGTTTCAAAAAGCGAAAGATTATAAGAGAAACACCATCCGATGGTTCCCCCCTCTGTCAAAACACAAAGCCAGTCCCCAGGGAGCTTTTTATTCTTTCCGACCATTACATCCTGACCGTCACCCTTAAAAAGAATCTTTACAATTTCTTCCTTATGGAGACGATAAACCTGTTTTGCAGTATTTACAGGTTCCTTGCGGACAGGAAGTCCGTCTACCTTAATTTTTCCATACTGATGTTTGTATTCTTCGTACGGCTCAAAAGATTTTAAAGCCTTTTTCTTAGAAGCAGGTTTTGAAATCTGCCAGAGAGGAACCTCAAAGCGTTCCTTACTTTTTGGAATGCCTACAATATAAACATGACTGATATTTGACTTAAAATAAACCCTTACAAGCTGTCCATCCTGAAGATTATGATCCGGCAAATCCCATAAAAGCACAGAATACCCGAGCGGATGCTGGCATGAATTAATAAAAACCGAAATGAGACAGGCAGCTGCCAATACAAATAATTTCTTTAACTTCATAATCTGTAATTTTACCAAATTCCACCCTAAGTAACAAGCCGTGTTTTATGATACTTTTAACAATTTCCAAAATCTACTATAATATACAGCATGAGTAGTAAAAATGTTCCAAACCGCAGCGAAATCCCCGCTTCTGACAAATGGGATTTAACTTCACTTTTTAAAACAGAACAGGATTGGGAAAAGGCTCTTGCTTCAATCGAACCGATGACCGAAGAAGTTGCCTCTTACAAAGGAAAACTTGCAGCTTCAAAAGAAATACTTTTAGAAGCCCTCAACAAATATTCAAAACTCTGCCAGATTCTTGAAATCGTATACAACTATGCATCCCTCCAGCATAACGCAGATGAAGGAGATCAGTCAGCGTTAAATAAACTTGGAAGAGCAGAAATGGCTGCAAGTAAATTGAATAGCACCCTCAGTTTTTTTGATTCAGAAATTACTGCAATAGATGATTCTAAGTTGAATTTATGGATAGAAACTCCTGAGTTTTCTGATTACAAAGTCTTTATAAAAAAGCTTCTTCATGTAAAACCGTATATTCTATCAGAAAAAGAAGAACGCATTCTTGCCCTTCAGGCAGAAGCAGCAGAAACTCCATACAAAACATTCAGTATACTTGAAAACCTCGAGCTCGATTTTGGAACAATTGAAGTGGAAGGAAAACAGATTCCTCTTACTCAGAGTTCATGGAGTCAGTTCTTAAAGAACCCTGACCGTAACGTAAGAAAAGAAGCTTACGAAAAATTCTACAATGTTTTTGAAAAACACGAAAACACACTTGCAAGTCTTTATGCTGGAAGTGTAAATCAGGATATTTTTGAAACACGATCACGCGGATACAAATCAAGTCTTGACCGCGCACTTTATTCAAACAAAGTTCCTATTGAAGTTTACCATAATCTTATTGATACGGTTCACAAAAATTTCGATACACTTCACCGTTACTACAAAGTATTTAAAAAAGCACTCGGTACAAAAGATTTAAGGCACTACGATGTTTACATGCCTTTTACTAAGGATATTGCAATTCACACAAGTTATGATGAAGCAGTAGAAATATGCCGTAAAGCACTTTCTCCACTCGGAAAAGAATATACAGATACTTTGTGCAGCGGATTAAAAAACGGATGGGTTGACCGCTATGAAAACAAAGGAAAAAGAAGCGGAGCATTTTCAAGCGGCTGCTTTACAGGTTATCCATACATCCTTTTAAATTATAAAGAAGATGTTATCCGGGATGTATTTACAATGGCACACGAAGGCGGACACTCAATGCACTCATGGTATTCAAGCCACAACAATCCGTTTATGTGCTACGATTACACTATTTTTGAAGCAGAAGTTGCCTCTACATTTAACGAAGAACTTGTATTTAAATATCTTTTAAAGAATGCAAAATCGAAGGAAGAAAGAAAATATTATCTTTCAATGAGAGCCGGCGACATACTTGCAACACTTCACCGTCAGACAATGTTTGCTGAATATGAACTAAAAGCACACGAACTTGTAGAAAATGGAACGCCTCTTTCTGCAGAAGTCTTAAGAAAACTCTATCGAGAACTTCTTGAACAGTATTTTGGATCAGAAATGGTATTTGAAAAGAATTCGGATATGGAAGGTTTAAGAATTCCGCATTTCTATTCAGCCTTTTATGTTTACAAATATGCAACAGGAATTTCTGCAGCAATGGCACTTGCAGACAGAGTTACAAACGGCGGAGAAGCAGAACGCGAAGACTACTTTAAATTCTTAAAATCCGGTGGCTCACGCTACCCAATTGAATCGCTCAAACTGGCTGGCGTAGACATGTCAAAGACAGAACCGATTCAAAAAGCACTCGATAAATTTAAAGAAATCGTCGATGAACTCGAAAATCTGGTCTAAAATTCTGCTAAAGAATTATGGTTTTTATGCCGATAATAAAAAGTGAGGAGTTATTCTTAATATGAAAAAAGCAGACTTTTTCGCATTACTCAAACAGGTTCCAAAGGCAGAACTGCATATTCATATTGAAGCAGTAATAACAATGGCGTCGGTAAAGAAGCTTTACAAAAAGCGTTTCGGAAAAGCCATGCCTAAAAATGAAGAAAAAGCCCTCTTTGACTATGACAACCTCTCCGGTTTTATCGCTGCATTTTTAAAAGTTCAGGATTTATTTACAGAAGTAAGCGATTTTGATCTTGTATTCAATGATTTTGCAAAATATCTTGAGAATAATAATGTAACATACTGCGAAGCCTTTTTCGCACCAAGTGCTTTCGTAAAGAAAGGATTTAAATATTCTGACATGGTCGAAAATTTTACAAAGAACATTCAGAAAATCAAAAAAGAAAAAGGCATTACAATAAAGCTTTTGACAGACGTTTCCAGAACATTCGGACTTGAAAACGCGCAGAAAAATTACGAAATGTTCAAAGCTTCTCCAAGCCAGGAAATAATTGGAATAGGACTTGGCGGAGCAGAAGTAAAAGGCCCATGCAATCTTTTTGGCCCTGTATTTGTTCAGGCTCACAAAGACGGTTTCCATGCGGTAGCACATGCTGGCGAAGACGTAGGTCCGGAAAGTGTCTGGGATGCGGTAAAGATTTTAAGTTCAGAAAGAATCGGTCATGGTATTTCATCAATTCAGGATGAAAAACTCGTAGACTATTTAAAAGAAAAACAGATTCCTCTTGAAATCTGTCCTACTTCAAATGTATTTACAAAAAAATACGTAAAGACAATGGAAGACCACCCGGTCCGCGCACTCTACGATGCAGGCGTTCTTGTAACAATCGGATCGGACGATCCTGTCTTCTTTAAAACAACAGTAAATGAAGAATACTGGAATCTTTACAGCAAATTGAATTTTACAATTTCAGAAATTGAAGATTTAATCTGCAACAGTTTCAAAGCTTCTTTCCTTCCTGAAAGCAAAAAAACATCTGCAATCCGCGAAGTAAAAAAAGTTTTCAAAGAATACAAAGCTTCCCAGCCTGAATTATTCTAAATTATTTCACTCAACTGCAGCTTCGATTACAGCATAAAATGCTTTTTTTGGAATATATGATTTTCCTTTTTTAGTAAATAAAAGCGGATACTGATCGCAGTTACCCAACCAGACTTTCTGACTCGGACTATTAAGCCATGTTGCTTCATCGTTAAGACCCCAGATTGTAACACATTCAATTCCATGTTTACCATCAGTTTTTCTGTTTCTGATGAACATTTTAAAAAAGTCTTTATATGCAGCAGAAAGTGTTTTATACTGTTTTCCAGTTATCTTTACTGCATCAGTGCCCGGATTATAACCGTTCCATGTTCCGATATCAAGTTCTGTGATATGAACATCAAGTCCTCTTTCGATAAAATCCTTTACTTCTTTTTCAAAAACCGCAGCACCGTTTTTTACATTACAGTGAGCCTGTAAGCCCATTACATCTATTCTTGTCGGAAGCCGATCTGATTTATGTTTTAAAAGTAAATCAACTACACGTAACATACTATCGTGTTTATCACTCATTCTATTTTCAAAAATTCCACCGTAATCGTTGTAACACAGCTTGACATCTTTTGGAGCATATTTATTAGCAAATGCAAAAGCATTTATAATAAACTCTTCACTATCGTAAATATCAAACCACTTAGTTCCGGAAGTTCTTAACCAGTGTTCAGGATAAGAACTTTCATATGCTCCAGGCTGTGAATTATCAGAAGTTGCTTCATTAACAACATCCCATGCCCAGACAATATGCTTACCGCCATTATTTTTCTTTTCCCATTCTGCAACATGTTCTAAAACTGTTTTTATATACCACTCAAGCCTTGCATTCATTTCATCTTTGTTTACAAGATTTTTTGCCGTATCATAATCTTCATAGAAAAAAGCATCTTCTGTCTGAGAATGCCATACAAGAACATGTCCTCTCATCATAAGTGAATTCACTTTACATATGGAAAGAATTTCATCAAGACGAGAAAGACCTTTTAAAACCGGAGTTTTTATCGTAACACCATTTGACGCTTTAAAAGTTCCCGAAACCTCAGGCTTCTTTCCCCACCACGCCATGATAAACTGCGGTTTAAATTCATTTCCCATCGTAATTGTATTTGCATGCTTTACAAGTCCCTTCTGAACCTCTGCAAAATTAAGTTCTTTCTTTGTCCCCCAGTTAGCACCAAAGTTTCCATATTCAACACCAAAACCGACATAGTCAAAATATTTTTCATAAGTCTCATAAAGCGAAGGAACTTCATCATCAAGCCAGTCTTTAGCAGAGTCTGCAAAAGCCATAGACAAACTGAACATAATTAATAACATAATCAATTTTAAAAATCCAAATTTCATAATTAACTCCTTGAAGATTTTTATTATCGAAGGTATACCATCAAAAGCATGATGTCGCTGTTTCTTATTCCGCTGATACGGCTTGCCTGACCGAGTGTTGCAGGGCGCACTGCTTCGAGCTTGCCGCGCGATTCACTGGACAGTGATGGAATTGATGAGTAATCGAAGTTTGCAGGAATTTTAAAGTTTTCCATGCGGTGCATTTTTTCTACACGGCGGTCCTGCTTTTCGATGTAGTATTTATATTTAAAATCGATTTTTGCTTCTTCCCAGATTTTTTCAGGATAGCCCGGGTTTTCTGCGTTCGGTTTTTTTTCTAAGAGTGCGACGATTTCGTCTGCCATGCGGTATTTTTCCTGAACGGCTAAAAACTGCTTTTCGGTTTTTAATCCTGCTTCGAAAGCCTTTTGTGTAAGGCGGCGGTCTGCTGTGTCGTAGCGGAGTTTAAGACGGTATTCTGCGCGCGCGGTAAACATCCGGTAAGGTTCTTTTGTGCCGAGCGTTACAAGATCATCTATCAATACACCGATGTAGGCTTCGTCACGGCCAAGTACAAGCGGCGCGTACTGTGGAATTTTTCTGTAGTTGTTAAAGCCTGCTTCAATCTGAGTTTTTTCTATGAGCCCGCCAATCTGGTGTGACTGTTTTTCTGATAAGTCCCAGTTCTGTTTTAATTCTTCTTTACTGTATGCAGCTTTTGGACAGAACGCGCCGTTTTCCTGCGATGCCGCGCGCGCGTCAACTGATGAATCATTTTTACAAAGAGGTCCGCAGATTTTGATGTGCTGTCGGGCGTAAAGACCTGCGTTAATTCCTGCGACAAGTCCCTGCCCTGCAGCTTCTTCGTAACCTGATGTTCCGTTTATCTGTCCTGCGTTAAAAAGCCCTGCAACTCGTTTTGTTTCAAGTGAATTATATAATTGAGTCGGTTCAACATAATCATACTCAACTGCATAACCAGGTCTGCTTACAACTGCGTTTTCAAATCCAGGCATTGTGCGAAGAAATTCATCCTGAACACTTTCTGGAAGCGAAGAAGAAAATCCGTTTAAATAAATTTCTTCTGTGCCCAGTCCTTCAGGTTCAACAAAAATCTGATGACGGTCACGTTCTGCAAAACGCATGACTTTATCTTCGATACTCGGACAGTAACGCGGACCGATTCCAGAAATTTTTCCTGAATAAAGCGGAGAGCGTCCGATATTTTTTCTTATTATCTCATGAGTTTTTTCATTTGTATAAACGATGTGACAGGGAACCATCGGACGTTCAACTTTTTCTGTTTCAAATGAAAACGGAATAATTTCTTCATCGCCATCCTGTTTTTCAAGCACGTCAAAATTTACAGATGAACGCAAGATTCTTGGAGGCGTTCCGGTTTTTAAACGGCCTGTTGTAAACCCGAGTCTGTGTAAATTAGAAGTAAGCCCAAACGCTGCACTTTCTCCAAGACGGCCGCACGGTGCATCATATTCACCGATAAAAATTCTTCCGCCTAAAAAAGTTCCTGTAGTTAAAACAATCGAGCGCACGGGAATTACACGGCCGCGTTCCGTAACAACTGCGATGACCTTCTGTCTCTTTCCATTTTTGTGAATCGAAAGGTTTTCACTTCCACTGATAATTCCAGAGCGCACTTCTCCAGGAATGGAACCAACTTCTGCGCTGCTGTCTGTATTTGGCGGGAGATTTTCATCTGAATCTGTAGTAAGAATATCTACAACCGTATCCATTAATGTCGAAATGTTCGGTGTGCTTTCTAAAGTTTTTCTTGCCAAAGCTGAATAAGTCAACTTGTCGGCCTGGCTTCGTGGTGCCTGAACTGCAGGTCCACGACTTTTATTTAAAAGGCGGAACTGAATCATCGAATGGTCGATGAGCTTTCCCATTTCTCCGCCAAGAGCATCAATTTCGCGTACGATATTTCCTTTTGCAATTCCACCGATAGAAGGATTGCAGCTCATTCTTCCGATTGCGTCGATTGACTGAGTAATAACTAAAGTTTTTAATCCCATTCTCGCGCAGGCTAAACAAGCTTCAATTCCGGCGTGTCCTGCACCGACAACGGCTACATCAAAATAATCATAAAAACCGGGCATGAAGACAGTATATTGATTTTAAGGTGCAGTTGCAATTATTCGCGGAATTTAAAAAAATAAGTTCAAATAATAAAAAAACTTAAAAAAAAATGTATTACCTATTGACATAGTAGGTTTTTAGGTTTATATTCAGCATATAATCAAAACCTGATAAAAGGAAACAATGATATGCCGTTAAGGCAAAAATTAAGGAGAATAAACTATGGCAGACATTAAACAGAGTTCACTTGAATTAATCGGTAAAACACCACTTTTACAGCTTAACGGCTATTCAAAAAAAGCAGGTATAACAGGAGCTGCTATTCTTGCAAAGCTTGAATACCTTAACCCGGCAGGAAGCGTTAAAGACAGAATCGCTTTAGCAATGATCGAAGATGCAGAAGCAAAGGGACTTTTAAAACCGGGTGCAACTATTATTGAACCAACTTCAGGAAACACAGGTATTGGTCTTGCAGCAGTTGCAGCTGCAAAAGGATATCACGCAATCCTTACACTGCCTGACACAATGAGTGTTGAACGCCGAAATCTTTTAAAAGCATACGGAGCAGAAATTGTTCTTACAGAAGGCGCAAAGGGAATGAAGGGAGCAATTGCAAAAGCAGAAGAGCTTCATGCTGCAACTCCAGGAAGCTTTATTCCCGGTCAGTTTGTAAACGCTGCAAACCCTGCAGCTCATAAAAAAACAACAGGTCCAGAAATCTGGGAACAGACAGACGGTAAGGTTGACTTTTTTGTAGCAGGTGTTGGAACAGGCGGTACATTAACTGGCGTTGGTGAATATCTTAAAGAAAAAAATCCTGACGTAAAAATCATAGCAGTTGAACCTGCAACAAGCCCTGTTCTTTCTAAAGGAACTCCTGGTGCCCACAAGATTCAGGGAATCGGAGCCGGCTTTGTTCCTGATGTTTTAAACACAAAGGTTTATGATGAAATTCTTGCAATTGAAAACGACGATGCTTTTGAAGAAGGACGCCGTTTTGCAGTAAGCGAAGGAATCCTTGTAGGTATTTCAAGCGGCGCTGCATTAAAGGCTGCAGGAATTATTGCAAGCCGTCCAGAAAACAAAGGAAAGATAGTTGTAGTTCTTCTTCCGGATTCGGGAGACCGCTATCTTTCTACACCGCTTTTCAGCGACAATTAATAAAAAGAGGCAGACCCATGGCAAAATCGTTTTCTGAACTTGAATCATTGCATCCATGCTTTGGAAGCCATGGCGCTAATACAGGAAGAATTCATCTTCCTGTATGTCCCGGCTGCAACATTGCATGCCGTTTTTGCGAACGTTCAATCAACACAACAGAAAACAGACCAGGGGTTACTGGCCGCGTTTTAAAACCTGAAGAAGCAGTAGAAATTATTTCGCGTGCGCTTAAGATAAGCCCGGACATTAAAGTTGCAGGAATTGCAGGTCCGGGCGATACTCTTGCAAGTGACAACGCTTTTAAAACTTTTAAACTTATCGGGCAAAATTATCCAGATCTTATAAAATGCATGAGCACAAACGGACTTCTATTAAATGAACGTGCTGATGAAATAATTAAAGCCGGCATCGACAGTCTTACTGTTACAGTAAACGCAGTTGATCCGGAAATTGAAGCGCAGCTAAATGATTATGTCATCTGGCATGGAAAGAAAATAGAAGGCATAGAAGGTGCAAAGATTTTGATCGAAAACCAGCTTGCAGGTATTAGAAAAATTGCAGAAGCAGGAATTACTGTAAAAGTAAATACGGTTTTAGTTCCGCGCATCAACGGAAACCACATTGCCGCAATTGCAGAGGCAGTTGCCGAAGCGGGTGCTGATAAATACAATATCATTCCGTTAATCCCAACTGCAAAATTAAAAGATGAAGATGCACCAGACTGTGCCGAAATCGACCGCGCGCGACGCGATGCATCTAAATACATAGAACTCTTTTTGCACTGCAATCACTGCCGCGCCGATGCAGCAGGGATTCCCGGTGTATCGGATATATCACGCGAACTCTATGGAAATGCCGGAGCAGGACAGCGCGAACCGGCAGACAGAGCTCAAGTCAATGGTCGCCATCCGATAACAGGCGCACCGGGAATAGCCGGCTTTGGAGTCGGCGGATTTACGGAGAACTTTTCTCATGGCTGAAAAATATCTTGTGGCCGTAGCCTCGAGCGACGGCGAGACCGTCAACGTACACTACGGCCGTGCCCAGACTTTTTACGTTTATTATATTGATGATGACGAAGGCTACGATCTGGTTGAAACCCGCTCCGTAAAGCCTGTCTGCATGGACGGCGCGCATAATCAGTCTTCGATGAAGCAGAGCGTCGCGCGCTTTACGGACTGCCGTTATGTCGTCGCATCAAGGATTGGCGCAGGCGCTTCTCAAACGCTGGCAACTGCCGGAATTACCGCAATGGAACTTCCCGGTAGCATTGATGATGCGATTTTAAAAATCTGGAAGTATAATCAGGTTCAGGAATTATTTAAGCGCACTAGTTAGAATTCAAACTGAACTTTTTTGACGGTATCGCCGTAAATAGTCTTAAAATCATCACGCATCGAAATTACAATATAGCCGGAATCTTTCCACAATTTAAAAGCTTTATTAAAAAACAAGGAATTAGTTACTGGCGATTGATTCAATTCAATTAATTCTGGAACTGCGTAGCAGACACGTTCAAACAACGCATCAAGAGAACCACCTTCTAAAACCAGTCCTGGGATATCTTCGCTTTGAGCAATCCAGACAGAAGCCTCATCATCCCAAGTAAAATTCACCCTGAATTTGATAAATTTCCTCATTATTTTTCTAAAACCTATTGACTTAGTAGGTAAAATAAGATACATTCTACTTACCTAGTAAAACAATAGGTAATAAAACTTAAAAAAGGCTGCAGAGAACGCAGTAAAACTAATACACCGCGTACGGGCAAAATCCGTTTACGCGGAAGTAACAAGGAGCACAAAATGGGCGAACTTAGACAGATTGCAATTTATGGAAAAGGCGGAATTGGAAAGTCTACAACTACGCAGAACTTAACTGCCGGACTTGTTGAACACGGAAAAAAAGTCATGGTAGTAGGCTGTGACCCAAAGGCTGACTCTACCCGTCTTTTGCTTGGCGGTCTTGCACAGAAGACTGTTCTTGACACAATCCGCGACGAAGGAGAAAGCATCGAACTTGACCGTATCATGAAAACTGGTTTTGGGGGAACACGCTGCGTTGAGTCTGGTGGTCCGGAACCTGGAGTTGGCTGTGCAGGTCGAGGTATCATCACTTCTATAAGCATGCTTGAAAATCTTGGCGCTTATACAGACGATCTTGATTTTGTTTTCTACGATGTTCTTGGTGACGTTGTCTGCGGTGGTTTTGCTATGCCTATCCGCGAAGGCAAGGCTAAGGAAATCTACATTGTAGCTTCCGGTGAGATGATGGCGCTCTATGCGGCAAACAATATTGCAAAGGGTATCAGCCGTTACGCAAAAACTGGCGGTGTTCGTCTTGGCGGTATTATCTGCAACAGCCGTAACGTTGACCGCGAGCTTGATCTTTTGCGTGCGTTCTCTAAAGAACTTGGAACTCAACTTTTGTATTTTGTTCCACGAGACAATATCGTTCAGCGTGCAGAAATTAACCGCAAAACAGTTATCGAATATAAGCCGGATTCTGCACAGGCTCAGGAATACCGCAACCTCGCAGAAGCAGTAATCAATAACACAACCTTTACGATTCCAACTCCGATGACCCAGGAACGTCTTGAGCAGATTCTTCTTGAGTACGGTCTCATGGATATGGCTGACGATTACAAGATTTAACAAAACCACGCGCCGAACATGGCGCGACATTAAGGAGAAGCATTATGTCAAAGATTTATAATTCAATTACAGAACTTATCGGTCATACTCCGATTGTGGAGTTCCACCGTCTCGAAAAAGAACTCGGTCTTAAAGGCCGCATTGCAGGAAAGCTTGAATACTTT
>Ga0129307_1000457_pt1 | contig 63314 bp, 47 predicted proteins | sample P1105metagenome_FD_94437 | JGI IMG/M metagenome (GOLD analysis project Ga0129307, IMG submission 94437) | Capybara group fecal microbial communities from Wisconsin, USA - P1105 metagenome | ecosystem: Host-associated > Mammals > Digestive system > Large intestine > Fecal | place: USA: Wisconsin... | reverse complement strand
GAAAAACGGAAGGCTGCTTTCCGCTTCCTTCCGTTTGCTCCACGTTTTTCCCACTGCTTCCGCATAGTATCAATCTCCGACGTCGATGCAGAATTTCTCTTTCAAGAACCTGACGATATGGGGCTCTAATCAGTGACACCAGTGACGCCAGTGACGCTGAATTATATGATTTCTCACGCGTACCGCGTAGGCGCGTGCACGGTACGCGAGGCTTTCCTAGAAAGTGGCGTCACTGGCGTCACTGGTGTCACTGTTTCCTTCGGCATATCCTCCACCGTGGCATACACCTCGCGCCAGTTCTTCTTATGGTCTTTATTTTCCATGCCGCAAAGGTACAACAAAAAAGCGGCATTTACCCCCTACGCACCCCCTACGTGCAGGTGGTGCGCAGGGGGTACGGTTTTACGTAATGTCCTGATTATCAGTCGAGTATTTTCTTGAGTTTTTCTTGAAAATCGAGCGACTGATGCTGGGCTTTCCGCCAGAGTTTCATCGCCTTGGGGGTGGAGAGCTCAGCGGGGAGCTCAAGAGGGCACAAAAGGGCCAGGCCCCCCTGTGCCCATGATTAACAATCTGTCTCCCTGTTACTATTTTTTGGTGTAAAGTCGGGCGATGAGCGCACCGCTGATGTTGTGCCACACGCTGAAGATGGCACCGGGGATGGTGGCCATGGGATAGGCAGCGAAGTGGAGCGTGGCTAATGACGAGGCGAGGCCCGAGTTCTGCATGCCTACCTCGATGGAGATGGCCCGCTTCTTCGGCTCAGATAGTCCTAACAGCCGCCCGATCAGATAGCCCAAACTCAGTCCGCAGAGGTTATGAAGCATGACCACCATGACGATGACCAGACCGCCTGCCATCAACTTGGAGGCATTGGCACCAATGATGATAGCCACAATCACGGCAATGGCTATCGAGGAGATAGCGGGAAGATAATCAATGGCTTTCTCCGTGAACTTGGGCCAAAGGGCTTTAACGATTAATCCCACGACGATAGGCAGGATGACTACCCAAAGGATGCTCAGCAGCATGCCCACCACATCGACATCGACGCTCTTTCCTGCCAAAGCCCAGGTCAGCAAGGGTGTCAGCAATGGTGCCAATAGGGTGGAGACGCCTGTCATGCCTACAGACAATGCCAGATCGCCTTTCGCCAGATAGGTGATGACATTCGAGGCCGTGCCACCAGGGCAACAGCCTACGAGTACCACGCCAAGGGCCAATGCCTCGTCGAGTTGGAATGCGCTTGCCAGTCCCCAGGCCAGCAACGGCATGACCGTGAACTGCGCCAGACAGCCGACAATGACATCCTTCGGACGACTGAACACGATCTTGAAGTCCTTGAGGTTCAGCGTCAGTCCCATGCCGAACATGATGACGCCCAGCATTGGATTGATGACCGTCGGGCGTATTTGTTGCAGTACACTTGGGAAGGCCAGTGCCAGCAAGGCTGCTGCCAGTACCAGCACACCCATGTATTCCGAAATGTAATGACAGATTTTCTTCATAACCTCCAAGGGAACTGGAACTTGGGCTTGTTGAAATGGCGCCTGAGGATGCAGTGCCAGAAATAGGCCAGTTGGTAGATCTTCTGGGAATTCAACAGTTTGAAGTAGGATGTATAGGTGAAGTTCCACTTGATATGGTGTCTGATCTTCACGTCGATGTCGATATGCGTCTGATCCACCTTGTACTTCCTGTCGAGGAGGAAATAGGCGAACTTGATGGCAGCCATGCGGGGCTTGGGAGGCAGGTCGCCCTCGATGGAGGGCATGACATCCTTCAGTTTCTGGATATGGTAGAGTGCACCGCAGCCCTCGAAGCCACAGTGGCCTATCAGGAGCGACGTCTTGCCCCAATAGCAGGCTTCCAGACCAGTGGAGGAGCCGAACGAGATGACCTTCTCGCAGGCGTCCATCAGGTCGTAACTGCTCACCTTGCTCTCCGGGGGGATCACCGTGGCGTTAGGCAACTTGTCGTACTGATAGAGATCTACATGGTCTTTATAGTTGATGCCCTTCAGGTTGGGGTGTATCCTTATATAATAATGTATATCGCCCTTGGAGTGGCTGAGGATATAGTTGATGGCCTCGCACTGGGTGGAAAACACCTTGTTGGTGCTCCAGTCGTCGCCAAGGGCCACCTGCTCGTCGAGCGAAGAGGTGAACATGGCGATGTTGCGTTTGCTGGGGTCAAAGCCCTCGGGCAGCAGACCTTTCTTCTGGCCGGCGACGTAGGCCTTGACATCGACCACCACCTCGCCCTTGCGTCTGCGCTCATAGAAGGAAGAGCCGATCCTGATCTTCTCCTCCTCAGGCTCCTGTGACTGTTCCCAGGTGGTGATGGCCAGTTGGTTCCATCGCTCGATATTGTGGGGGAGGGCGTCGGGGTAACTCATCTTCTTATACGGTTCACCGTAGCCTCCCACGGTCTCCACGGCCTTGAACTTGATGTCGAGGGTCTTGGCGATGTCGTAGAAGAAGCGGTTCTCGTAGAGACGGCCGTTGTGGACGATGATCATGTCGGGCTTCACCTCGTCGATGATCTCGTAGGCCTTATCCACCAGGTCGCAGAGTTCACTGAGCAGCGGGAGGGCGAACTCGTGGAACTCTTCGTAGCGTGTCATATCCAGGTCGCGGGTCGTGGAGTAGTAGAGGGACAGTACGGAGCGTCCCACCTTGACATCGCGATACGTGAAGTCCTCCAGTTCCTCGGCCTTGTGGAAATCGAATGTCTGATCCTTGTGCTTCATGTCCTCCTTCCTGATGGGGATCATGTGGACGCCCGCTCCGTAGGCCCGCTGGTACTCGCGGTACATGCGGTGGCAGAACTGGCAGTCGCAGGGGTAGCCGTCGAGGTTCATGAAACAGGAGGAGAGCCCGCAATGGCAGTATGCCCAGTAGATCTCGTCGCCTTTCTCCTTACCGTCGAGGATATCGTCGATGATCACCCCGATATGCGGGGCGGCAAGGGCACTGGAACTGTAATATAGTCTTTTCATGTAGATGCTTTATTGTCCGTTATACCTGCACAGTTTCTTGCTTCTGTTGTGCAGGATGTCGTTGAGGATGAAGGGGGTGACGTCGCTGAAGCGGATCACCTCGTAGGGGACGCTGCCAATCAGTCCGCTGCTGACAACCCCGTTGGCATAGAGTTCATCGACAAAGGGATCGGGTGTGCAGACGACATCGAGGTCGAGGTTCCTGACGTACATGGCGTATCCCTTTTCAGACTCCTGGCCGTCCTGATCCACGTAATGGCTGTGGAAGGTCTTCGAGAAGCGGTAGGAGGCGCCAGACTTCTGCTCGATGTAGTGGATATAGGTGAAACTGTTGCGCAGGGAGGCGCTGCCGATGAAGACGTTCTTGGCGTTGACCTTCTCCAGGTAGGCGAAGGGTGAGTCGGCCCCGAAGGATTCCACATTGTCCATGGCCACCAGTTCGCCCGTGTCCTTCCCCCATACGGCAAAGGAGTAGATGGGGTGCTTGGTGCGGATGAAGTCCTTTCTCCTGAGGGCCGCATTACCGATGGCACCTGTCTTGCTGGGCGTACGACGGTAGTCGAAGGTCTTACCCTGACAGAAACCCCAGTTGTAGGTGGGGATCAGGAGCGTGCCTTCTTCGCCGACGGCCTCCTGAAAGCGGTCGAGCAGCACGTTGGCATCGAAGTGCTCGCCATGCTCTTGGCACTGCATGAACAGATCCGTGATGTCGGACGTCAGCAGGACCACGTCGCCCCGCTGGATTCCTATCTCCGAGGGAATCTGCTGATAACTGATGTATGCTGCCATTCGTATGATTTAGTAGGTGGAACGTCCGCCGTCGATGACGATGTTCTGTCCGGTGATCCATCGGGCTTCGTCAGACAGGAGGAAACAGACGAGGTTCGTGATGTCCTCACAGTGGCCCACACCTAAGGGATAGGTCTCGAGATGGGCGGCACCTGCCTCTGACTGGAGGAAGGCCTCGGTCATGGGGGTCTCTACCGTTCCCGGTGAGATGCTGTTGACGCGCACCTTGGGAGCCAGTTCCTTGGCCAGGGTGATGGCTAAGGAGTTCAGCGCTCCCTTCGAGGCGGCATAGACGGCATTGCCCTTCTCACCACGGATGGAGGCTAATGAGGAGATGAGCACGATGTTCTTCAGCGCACCCTTGTTATCCTTCTTCAGCAGCGGACGGATGAGTTCGATGGCGGAGAGGATGTTCACGTTAAAGATCATGTCGATGGTGTCGGTATCGGCCTGACGGATGGACATCGCCTTGCTCGTACCTGCACAGTGCACTAACGCGTCGATCTGAAGGTCGCTGTTCTGGATGAGGTCTGTCAGGCATGCAGCCACCTGACGCCTGTCGGCATTCAGGTCGCAGACGAGTTTCAGGACTTTGTGAGGGCCGCTGGCCTGACGGATCATGTCGTCGAGTTTCGCCTCGTCGCGGCCGACGAGGATCAGGTTCCGCTCACCAGAGAGACGGATGGCCAGGTCGAGGCCGATGCCTGAAGTGGCGCCTGTGAGAAGGGTGTAGGTATCCATCAGCCTAAGATCAGTTTGCAAAGGTCACCGATGGTTGCACAGGCCCTGATGTCAGCGGCCTTGAAAGTCTTCTTATAGTTCTCGTAGGCCATCGAGATGATGCCGAGAATGGCTAAGGAGTCCCAGTATTCGAAATCCTCGAGGACGTCGGTATCATTGACGGTCTCTTCCTCCAGGATCTCTGAAAGTTTATCCTTTAATTCTTCCATATATGATGATTAAAATTCTATGATCTGATTGAATCTGACAGGGCCGATTTCCATCAGGATGGCAGCCCAGGTCAGTCCGACACCAAAGCCAGACAGACAGGTCAAGTAGGATGCCTGCTCCAGTTTCTCGCCTAAGTTATAGGAGATACAAGTCGGTACGGTCACGCCACTGGCATTGCCAAAGTTCTCCACAATGTTACTGGGCATCTTCTCATAAGGAACGCCAATGGCGTCAGCCAGTTTGTTCAGCATGAACTTGTTGGGCTGGTGGAACATATACCAGTCGATGTCTTCTGCCTTCTTACCTGCGTTTTCCAGCAGTTCGTGGATCATGGGGGGCACCTCGCGCTGGACGAAGTTGAAGACATCATCGCCCTGCATCACGAGGTTGTTCAGCGAGCGGAAGTTGCCTGCCTCGTCCTCGTGCTCTATGGCGGTCTCCTCCGTGCAGGGCATACGGAAGCCCCCGGCTGGAATGATCAGTGCCTTGGCACCTGTTCCGTCCATCTTGACAGAGACGAAGATATCCTTCTCTTCCTCCGTCTTCTCCACGATGGTGATGGAAGCGGCATCGCCGACAAGGGGTTTGCTGTTCCTGTCGTGGATCGACACCTTCGGACTGAGCACGTCGGCATTCATCAGCACCACCTTGTTGACAGCATCCTGCTCCAACAGCATGAAGGCCTGCATCAGACCGATCTCGAAGCCTGCACAGCCCTGGTTGATATCCATGCAGATTATATCGTGCTTCAGATTAAAGTGCCCTTGGATCAGGTTGCTGGTGGGTGGCATGAAGTAGTCGGGCGACTGCGACACAAACAGCAGGGCGTCGATATCGTCCTTCTGGAGCAGACCGTTATCGAACAGGTATTGCAGTCCGTGGATGCAGAAGTCGGATGAGCACTGACCCTCGGCTGCGACACGATGGGTGTTGTAGCCCATCACCTTCTTCAGGCGTAGGGATTTCTTCTCTGGGAAATTGTAGTTCCCCATCTCCTCTTCGAAGGTGACGACCCGCTTGGGAAGGATGGTCAGGATACCCGTGATCTGCTTGTTCTTAAACTTCAGGTTCATGCTGCTCCGCTTTTCTTGACCAAGGCTTCAATCTTATCGAGGCTGGAGAAATTCTCCGCAATAACATCGGTGCCATTGATCTTGATATTGAACTGACTCTCCAGTTCGTCAACCAATGAAACCACATCAAAAGAATCCAACATTCCCTCTTCTATGAAGTTCACATCCTCATTGAAATCAAACTCTGGCCTGAGGTCGGTCAGGATTTCCACAATCTTTTCTTTCATATTCTATACTTTCCCTCCTTTTTTGACGCTGCAAAGGTACAACTTTTTTTTGGTATATGACACATTTTCCAGGGATTTCTTCTTGATTCCCCTAAATTCTTAGTACCTTTGCACATTGGAAACGTAGAAGTAAAAATGAGTGATATGCCAAATGCTTCCGTGGGAGCAAAGCGTGACCCCTACTGGGATGCCCTGAAGTTCGTTCTGATCTTCCTGGTGGTGTATAGCCATATCGTTCCTTTTGCTGACTACTCCCGCTATAAGGTGGCAGCGTTTAATTACATGTATCTGTTTCACATGCCGCTGTTCATCTTCATTTCCGGACGATTCTCACAGATTCATGACCGAAAGCGCTACCTGCGTTCTATCTGGCGCTTTCTGGAGACACTGGTGGTGTTCCAGATCATCTATGTCGTGCTTCTGGAGAAATGGGACGTGAGGTATCTGATTACGCCCGACTACCATCTGTGGTATCTGTTGTCTCTGGTGTATTGGCGGCTGATGCTCTATTACCTTCCTGAACGTTGGCTGTCACACCGCGGTCTGGTGCTTGTCATCTGCTTTGTCATCAGTTTGGCGGCTGGCTTCATCGATGTAGGGGAGCCCCTCTCCCTGCAACGGACACTGACGCATCTGCCATTCTTCATGTTAGGCTACTACACGTCAGATATTGACGTCAGAAAGTATATCAACAAGATACCTTTCCTCGTGGCTGGTGGTGCGTTACTGGCAGTGTTCTGCTTGTTCTTATTCGTTCTGCAGGAGACTTGCTCATACGTCTTCTATGGTTCGATACCTTATTGGACCGACAACTGGCCCGAGACGTTCACACGGTTCCTGTACAGAGGTCTTTTCCTGCCGTCTGCCATCGTGATGAGTGTCTTGGTGATGCGGGTAGTGCCAGCGTGGAAAACGCTTGCCAAATGGGGTAGTGTGACGTTGTTTATTTATATCTACCATCCGTTGCTTTCACAGGGACTATTGAGATATGCCACCGCCAACGGCCTGATACCCAAGAACGACTTCATGCTGTTGGTCTATGCCATTATCATCACGGCCCTGCTGGTGTTCCTGTCAAGGTTCAAGGTGCTCCAACTCCTGATGAACCCCAGCGACTGGATCAGGCGACGTGCTTCGTGATTACTGGAACCTTAATATCGTTCCTCCCCAACTGAGGCCAACACCGAAGCCGGCGATCATCACCGTGTCATTCGGCTTGATCACCTGTCGTTCTATACAGTCTTTCAAACCGATGAGTACCGTTGAAGAGACCGTATTGCCTACGTTCTCCAAGTTGATATAGAATTTGTCCTTGGGAAGTACGCAGAACTTACGGATCGTACTCAGCATGAACTTGTTGGCCTGATGGAACACGTAATAGTTGATGTCGTCCTGACTGAGATGGTGTTTCTCCAGCAACTGCTGGATCATCACGGGCACCGCATCAAGGGTAAAGTTGAAGATGGCACCACCGTTCATATAGAGGTAATCGTCATACCAGATATGGCCCTCATCGTCTTCCTGACTCTTTCCTGTTGGTAGCATGTGACGGGCTGCACCGGTCTTGACGATCAGGTTGTCTGCTCCTTTGCCGTCAGTGCCAAGGACGAAGTCCTGGATCTCTGCGAAGCCTTCGGTCGAGATCAGACAGGCCGCAGCACCATCGCCGAAGATGGAACGGTTGCTCTTATCCTCAGGGTGCAGGTATTTGTTATAGGTCTCGGCTGTCAACAGCAATATGTTCTTGGCTATTCCTGCAGCAATAAGTCCTTTGGCAACAGCCATACCGTAGATACAACCCGAACAGCCCAGGTTGTAGTCGAAGGCACCCGCACTGGTGGGAATGCCCAGACGATCCTGAAGGATACAGGCCGTGGAGGGTAGGAAATAGTCAGGGCTTTGGGTACACAACAGCAGGAAGTCGATGGATTCCGGTTGGATGTGATACTCCTCGAAGAGCCTGCGGGCGGCCTTTTCCGCCATATCACCGGCCGTCTCGTCGCTGGCAGCAAGATGGCGGCTGTTAACCCCCACCTTCTGGGCGACTTTCTCCACACTCCATTCAGGGAATGCCTTCACCAATTCCTCGTTGGTTACAACGCGTTCTGGTAAATAGTAGGATATTGCTTTGATATATGCCATAGTCGGATTAGTTTGCTCCTCCACTGATCTTGATGTTCGACCCTGTCATCCAGGTAGAAGCGTCTGAAAGCAGATAGATGGCCAGATGTGCGATATCTTCTGGAGTCCCGTACCGCTTCAGAGGGTAATTCTGTTCATCTTCCTTGAGCTGCTCTTCATCTACGCCATCCTGTAATACCAAATCGGTCCATACCATGGCAGGACTGATGCAGTTGACCCTTATCTTACGAGGGGCCAGTTCGAGACTCAGACAATTGGCGTATGAGATGATGGCGCCCTTCGATGCACTGTAGGCTGCGTGTCCAACACTTGGTGACACCGAGGCCATAGAGGCCATGAAGACGATAGAGGCACCCTTGTTGATCTTTTTCTGTTCCAGAAGCATCTGCTGTAACATGACAGGACCTTTGAAATTTATGTCCATCACGTTGCTGACCGTTTCCTCGGACAACTGGCGGCAAAGGGTACGGTTACCGATGCCCGCGCAGTGGACGATGCCATCGAGTGGTGGCATGGCCATCACCATTTCCTTGACAGCCGACGGGTTTGTCAGGTCGGCAGGAAGAATCTGATGCTCACCGTCCTCCAGTTGTTCCAGGGTGGCTTCCAACTTCTTACGGTCTCGTCCGTTGAGTATGATCGTCGCACCCATCTTGGAACAGGCAATGGCAATGCCTCGTCCTATCCCAGAGGAAGCACCAGTCACTAAGATGACCTTTCCTGTAAGTGTGAAGGGATTATAGTCTGTCATCATTTCCCAGCAACTAATTGATAGACGTCTTCCACTGTCTCACAAGTACGGATCTCCTTGCCTGTTATGGTCTTGCCACATTTGGTCTTCACAAAGGCAATGATACCCATGGCAACCAGTGAACCCCACTCCTCCAAGTCGTGGAACTTGGTGTCGGGCATGATCTCTGACTTGTCTGTATCTTCAAATTGCTCTGCAAAATGGGAAACAAATTCTTCTAATTCCATCATCTTTTTGCTTGTTTTATGAATGAATAATCACTAAGGCCGTCAGGAACAGCCCCAGTCAGTTTATGCAGTTTTATGATCTTCTTGTTGTCGGACCTAACCCAGAAATAGGCAAGGCTGACACCCTTTTCTACCATGATGTTATAAACATCGAAGAGCAGATACAATCCATTCTTGCTCCTGTCAATCCAGATGTTCAGATAGCATTTCTTACCCTCCAAGGTGAAAATCAGGACACCCAGTACATGGCCATCCTCCTTGTTCACTAAGACCCGCTCCGCCTTGATCATCTCCATCAGTTCCTCCTTGGTGGGCAGGTAGTCAGTGTATATCGAGAAGTCATCGACATAGAGAAGCCCAAGGATCTCGTCAGCGTCTTCTTCCGTGGCAAAGGTGCCTATGTCGCTCTCCCGATATTCTATCTCGCGGTTGTAGTATCTGTCGTATTGGGCGAGGAAGGTGAACCCGGCTTCTGACAGCACTTGCTCCCATTGGCCGATACCTTTTTTCGTGGGGATATTCAGGACGTAGTCTTCGTCGTCATGTGTCTTTAGAAGCGCTACCAGTTCTGCTTCGTCGGAAGACAGCAGGAACAGTCTTTGGAAATCGTGCTCCTTTTTCCTCAGCAGCAGGGTTTGGGCTGATACAAGTATCTCATGAACATCGGACTCCTTCACTCCGAAATAGTTGGAGAGAACGATTTGATGGCTGTTCTTGAAATCAGCGACAAGCGTCTGAATCTCAGAAGCGGGAATATGGCTAAACGTTTCTGTCATGGACGAGGATTACCCGTTAATCTGTTTCTTGTAATATGATCGGTCGATCTTACCACTGCCGTTCTGTTTCAGGGCATCCTCCCTGTAGTAGTCCGTGGGGATCATATAGCGGGGGATGCGGTTGGCGACACCCTTGCGGAACTCGCCCTTGCTCACCTCCTTTTCTGCCTGATAGAACAGAACGATCTTCTTGTTGTTGAAGTCGTACGTCGCACAACAGTTATCTACCAACTTGCTGGCGAGGATGGCGTTCTCGATCTCACCCAGTTCGATACGGTAGCCGTTGTGCTTGATCTGGGAGTCCTTACGGCCTACGTACATAATCTCTCCGCGCTCGTTCCTATATACGATATCGCCCGTGCAGTAGATCGTCTCTGGATAGTGCTTGTTGAGCGGATTCTGGATGAAGGCCTGTTGCGTCTTCTCCCAGTCGTTGTAATAGCCAAGTGCCAAGGACGAGCCTCGCACGCAGAGTTCACCCTCCTCGTTGACGCCCGCCTCACGCTTCTGGTCTGTCAGGATGAGCACACCACTATTGCGACAGGCCTTGCCGATGGGCAGCGGCTCGTCATCAGCAAACTCACGATCCACCTCATAATAGGTGCAATCGACCGTGATCTCCGTTGGTCCGTAGAGGTTGGCATAGCGACAGTGGGGCAGATACCTGCGCCAGTAGTTCAGGTGTTTGTTGGGCATCACCTCGCCAGCGAAGAAGATATCTTTCAGGTAGGGCATCTCCTGATCCTTCAGCACGTCGTAGTTAGCCACGTTGATGAGAGCGTAGGGTACCCAGAACACAAACGAGATCTTGTGCTCGTTCATGTAATCCACCAACTGCGCTGGGAAGGTGAAATGAACCTCGGGAATGATATCAAGCGTAGCACCCGTGGCATACATCAGGTAGATGTCGAGTGTCGAGTTGTCGAAATAGAATGGTGCCTGGTTACCGATCACGGCATCACTTGTGAAGCCGAACCTGCCAATGGCCCAGTCGATGTAGTCTATCACACCACGGTGCGAGATGACCACCCCCTTTGGGGTACCCGTAGAACCTGAGGTGAAGATGGCATAAACGGGGTCTGTGTCTATCTGGTCCGCCAGATACTGGTTGGCATCCGCATCAGTCATGGGCTCGTTTTCCAGCACGTCCTCAATCACAAACACCACTTTGTCACACATCTGTCTGACCTGTTGCTCGTGGGCCTTGTCTGTGATGATGGCCTCCGACTCCAGTACTTTCAGGATCGACTGGATGCGGGTGTCGGGCGATTTCGTGTCAAGTGGTACGTAGAAGTTGCCACTCATGTTGATGCCAGCGAAGGCCTGCACCATGTGACAACCCTTGGGGATATAGACACCGATGGGTGATCTCCACAGACCCTGCACCTTGATAACGTCGGCAATGACGAAGGCCGAACGGAGAAGTTCTGAAAAGGTGATACTGCCCGTAGAGTCCTGAACGGCAATCTTCTGTGGGTGCTTTACAGCAGAGTTTACAAGATATTCAATGACGCTTTTTTGCATGCGTATATAGTGTACTTATTTATTTTTAGGCTGCAAAATTACAACTTTTCTGTGGAATAGACAACCTTTTCCTCCAAAATCTTTCAAAAATGCGCTTTGCCATAGGGGTGAGAAAGAGTAGCCTTATGGGTGAACCACCCTGTCACATGGCAGAAAACCGTGCATAATCTTTGTTAATTTAGTTAAAATACTATAAATTCCGAATTGTTTGACTCTTCTCGTGCTTGTGTTAGGTAAAAGAGTTGTACCTTTGCAGTCCGATTATTGGGGAGAGACTTAGAATCCCCGTGAAATGTTGTGTGAATAGCGGTGTCTTTGGCCGGGCACAGTGGTTCGTGAATCAATGTTTCAATACCCTCAGGGATTATCCCTTTGGGGCGCTCGTTAGACTTGCAGCCGGGAGTTAGACCTCGGATGTGGGTTTATGTGCGTACATTATTTAAGTAAAACTGTTTTTTAGTAGTAAAATTAAAAGAAATGAACACTTTAAGTTACAAGACTCTTTCCGTGAACAAGGAAACAGCAAAGAAGGAGTGGGTGGTAATCGATGCCACAGACCAGGTCGTTGGTCGTCTCGCTTCCAAGGTAGCAAAGCTGATTCGCGGAAAGTACAAGCCAACTTTCACACCGCACGTTGATTGTGGTGACAACGTTATCCTTATCAATGCCGATAAGGTGGTATTTACTGGTAAGAAAGAGACAGACAAGGTCTATACCCGTTACACAGGTTATCCTGGTGGTCAGCGCTTCCAGACTCCCGCCGAGCTTCGTAAGCGCAACGGTGGTGTGGAGAAGTTCCTCCGTCACGCTGTGAAGGGTATGCTGCCCAAGGGCCCCCTTGGCCGTAGCCTGCTGAACAACCTCTACATCTACGAGGGTACAGAACATCCGCACGAGGCTCAGAAGCCGAAGGCAATTGATATTAACCAGTATAAATAATAAGGAAAGATGGAAGTAATTAACGCAATAGGTCGTCGCAAGAGCTCTGTAGCCCGCGTATATGTTTCTGAGGGTACTGGCAAGATCACGATCAACAAAAAGGAATTAGAGACTTATTTCCCGTCAGCTATCCTGCAGTATGTGGTGAAGCAGCCGCTGAACCTGCTGGAGGTCGCTGAGAAGTATGACATCAAGGTGAACCTCGATGGTGGTGGTTTCACTGGCCAGAGCCAGGCTCTCCGCCTCGCTATCGCCCGTGCCTTGGTGAAGATTAATGAAGAGGACAAGAAGAAGCTGAAGGATGCAGGTTTCCTGACACGTGACAGCCGTGAGGTTGAGCGTAAGAAGCCGGGTCAGCCCAAGGCTCGTCGTCGCTTCCAGTTCAGTAAGCGTTAATCCCTTTGGGAGACTGAACAGTTTAGTATCTAAACCGTTGGGATTCCTCTGGACTACCCTCCGGCTGATTCTGGACAAAGAATTAAAAAGAAAGTAAACATTAAAAAAGCATTTAAGACAATGTCAAGAACAAATTTTGATCAGTTGCTGCAGGCTGGCTGTCACTTCGGCCACCTGAAGCGTAAGTGGAACCCCGCAATGGCTCCCTACATCTATACCGAGCGTAACGGTATCCATATTATCGACCTGCACAAGACGGCTGCCAAGATCGACGAGGCTGCCGACGCCCTGAAGCAGATTGCCAAGAGTGGCAAGAAGATCCTGTTCGTCGCTACTAAGAAACAGACAAAGGAAGTGATCGCCGAGAAGGCTACCAGCATCAACATGCCCTATGTGATTGAGCGCTGGCCCGGTGGTATGCTCACCAACTTCCCGACAATCCGTAAGGCCGTGAAGAAAATGGCGAACATCGATAAGCTGATGCAGGATGGTACCTATTCTAACCTCTCTAAGCGTGAGTTGCTGCAGATCACTCGTCAGCGTGCTAAGTTGGAGAAGAACCTCGGTTCTATCGCCGACCTGACCCGTCTGCCGAGCGCACTCTTCGTAGTTGACGTGCTGAAGGAGCAGATTGCCGTTCGTGAGGCCAACCGTCTGGGTATCCCCGTGTTCGGTATCGTTGATACCAACTCTGATCCTAACAATATCGACTTCGTGATCCCCGCCAACGACGACGCTAAGGACAGCGTAGAGGTGATCCTCAACGCTTGCTGCGCTGCTATCGCCGAGGGTATCGAGGAGCGCAAGGTAGAGAAGGCCGACGAGAAGGCTGCTGACGCTCAGGGTGAGGCTGAGGCTGAAGAGGTGAAGCCCAAGCGCGCTGCCCGCAAGCCCCGCAAGGAGGCTGAGCCCAAGGCAGAGGAGGCTCCTGTAGCCGAGGCTGCTGCTCCCGCTGAGGAAGAGGCTCCCGCCGCAGAGTAATACATGAAACATTAAACATTAAAAATTTAACATTAAAATGGCAATTTCAATTGACGATATCAAGAAGCTCCGCGCAATGACCGGTGCTGGTCTGGCTGACGTGAAGAAGGCTCTCACAGAGGCTGAGGGCGACTTCGACAAGGCCAAGGAACTCCTCCGTGAGCGTGGCCTCGCTATCGCTGCCAAGCGTAGCGACCGTGAGACATCCAATGGTTGTGTACTCGTAAAGAGCGTTGACGGCTTCGCTGCTATGCTCGCCCTGAAGTGCGAGACCGACTTCGTGGCCAATGGTGCCGACTTCATCGCTCTGACCCAGAGCATCCTCGACGCCGCCATCGCCGCCAAGGCCAAGGATCTCGAGGCTGTGAAGGCTCTCGACATCAATGGTCAGAGTGCTCAGGACGCTGTGACACAGCGCTCTGGTATCACTGGTGAGAAGATGGAACTCGACGGTTACCTCGTACTCGAGGGTGAGAACGTGGAGGTCTATGACCACATGGGTAAGCACACCCTGTGCACCATGGTTCAGACTACTCTGAACGCTCCTGAGGTGGGTCACAAACTCGCCATGCAGGTGGCAGCCATGAAGCCCGTGGCTCTCGACTCTGCCAGCATGCCCCAGAGCATCCTCGACGAGGAGTACAAGACTGCTGTTGAGAAGTCTAAGCTCGAGCAGGTTCAGAAGTATGTGGATAACAAACTGAAGAAGGCTGGTATCAACCCCAACCTCGTTGACTCTGAGGATCATATCGAGAGCAACATGGCTAAGGGTTGGCTCACACAGGCTCAGGCCGACGAGGCCCGCAAGCTCATCGAAGAGGGCAAGGCCGAGGGTGAGGCCCAACTGAAGATGCCTATGATCGAGGGTATCGCCAAGGGTCGTGTGCAGAAGTTCCTGAAGGAGAACTGCCTCGTTGATCAGGAGTTCCAGTTCGGTGACGGCGACAAGCAGACTGTCAGCCAGTGGCTCGCCGCTCAGAACAAGGATCTGAAGATCGCTGACTTCAAGCGCTTCACACTCGTTGCAGAGTAATCATTTATCATTCTATACAAAGAACCGGCACTGCCTCATCGCAGTGTCGGTTCTTTTTTCGTTTATGAAGTTGGACCGAATCAGAATAATGACTGTCTTTGCAGCATCCATATCAAAGACATGCCAATGTCTTTATTTCACGACAACCTTCCTACCATTTTTGATGTAGAGGCCCTTTGTCGGTGGGCCGATTAAGCGCTGGCCTTGGAGGTCATAGGTCGGGGATTCTTTCGCGTCCGATGTGATGGTGCGGATGGCTGTGGTGCTCTGGGCAATAAGTTCGGCCTTGGAAACCTCATAGACATCTGATTCGGAGTAAACGAAAAGGCGGTCGCCGTATTGTTGTAGGTCGTTTACCCGTTCAAGGTCCTTCTCAAAAGTCATTACTTGCGACGGATGCCATGAGCGCCCGCCGTCGGTCGAGCATATCAGTTTAATGCAAGCCCCCTTCTGGGCACTTCGCCCCAGACATCCCGCCATATACACAGTGTCGGGATGTTCGTTGTCGAAAGCAGAGAAGAACCAGTAGGCGCTGTGCGACTCGTCGCAATTCTGGCAACTCCATGTCTGACCGTTGTCATAGGAGAGGAATACGCATCCTTCGCCGCCTGCCAGCCAACGGTCGGGGTTGGTAGGATAGAATGTCGGCTGGTGAACGCAGTTGTCGCCGGGGAAGCCAAGCGAATTGCCGTGGTCGTTCCACGTCTGGCCACTATCATAACTGATTTTGATATGGCCTTCAAAGAAAATTCCTTCTCCACAATTGTAGATGATATTCGGATGTGCAGGATGAAAGCCGATGAAAGATGCGGCAGTGTTCCCATAAACAAATTCCGTCAGGCACTCCCAAGTCTGTCCGAAGTCCCTAGAGAGTAATAGGCCTTGATAGAGAGAGGATACCAACAGCGTATCCGGATCTGTAGGATGTTGAGCAAGGCTGGGTAGGCGCTCATGTTTCTCTCCTCGGAAGATTTCAGGTGTTACGTCCTCGTATGTCTGCCCGCCGTCGTGCGACAGGAGCAGGAAACTGCCGCCCTCATTATAGCGCAAGGCTAGGATATCGTTGCCACGTCGCGCATAGTCCTGTAGCGGAATGCCCTCGAAGCCTACAATATGCCACGCGCTGTCGTCTGCCGAAAGGTCTTTGGCATAGAGGCCCTTGTAAGTGCAGACGTAGAGCCTGTCGCCCTCGACGTGCATTCTGGGCTGAGAGTAGTTCCCCTGCCGCTCACCTCCGTTGAAGCCAAGGCCGAGGGAATGGAACTGCTGGGCTTGTGCTGACGACGTGGTAAAGACAGCAAGCATCACAAAAGCGATTCTCCAAATCTTCAATGTTTTCATTTTCGTTATCATTTTTAATGTTCTATCTGATTAAATACCGAAAGCCGGATATCATGCATCGTCGGGCGTTAAACTTTCCTAATTGCCATGAGGGCGAGCAGTACGGTGATGATAGTTTTCTTATTCATTATTCGTTTATTTTAGCGATATATTGCGGATGACGAAGGCGCCTTGGCCATCGCCCTCCTTGAAGTCGAAGGTTTCGGGAATGGCCTCGAATGGCTCGAAGGTAAGGGTGAAGTTGCTGCTCGCCACTGACATTCTGCTGTTCAAGTGCTTCTAACTGCTGGCGCATTTGCGCTCCATTGCCTGAGCACCCTGCCATCAGTCCTAAGGCGCATAAGCATAGAAGATTATATGATAACTTTTTCAACATCTTAACTTGCAAAGGTAATCATAAATCTGCCAATGGCCAACTTTTAAAGAAAAAAACCTTGTGAAATCGTTTCACAAGGTTTTTTTCTATTGTTTTTATCTGACGACCTGTGTGAATTCCGGGGTCTGACCTTCCAGAACCGTCACATAGACCTTCATCTCTCCTGCGGGAGCAGCCTGAGGAGCACCCTCGCGAGGCAGGTCAACGGCAGTGAACAGATACTCCGTGCCACCAGGGATGGTGCGAGAGGCAACGGTCTTGGCCTGGGCATGGATCATCTGATAGTCCTTGACGGCGGCATCAAAGATGGCCGACTCTTCCTCCGTAACGGGCTGCTGCTCTGGGAAGGCCTCCAACTTGGTGTATTCGCCCTCGATGAATCCTCCAGCCTTCAGGAACTGGTCAATTTCATTGGGCACGGCAGCCATACGGGCAGCGCGGACACCATAGCCGGGAAGGATCTCAGCCTTTGGCTGTTTCTCTGCCAGATCCTTCACGCTGGAGTCCAGTCCACCGCTACCGAAGGTGCAGAAGGGAACAATCTTCTTACCACTCAGATCCACCTGATCCAGGAAGGCCCCGAAGGGCGGTGCGAAGGTACCGAACCATACCGGGTAGCCCACAAAGATCACGTCATACTGGGACAGGTCGGCAGCGATGGGCTTGATCTCAGGTGTGATACCCTGTTCGCGCTCCTGCATACAACGGCTGATCGTAGCCTGGAAGTCACCGTCGTAGGGTTTGACGGCGACGATCTCCTCGATATCAGCACCCAGACGTGTGGCAATCTCCTGTGCCACGGTCTTCGTGTTCGACGTCTGAGAGTAGTAGATCACCAACGCCTTCTTCGGCGCTTCTTTCTTCGAGCCACAAGAGACTGCGGCCACCATCACTGCCACAAGGGCCAGCATCAGTTTGATTACTTTCATATCAGTTGGTTTTAGGGGTTATTTGTCTGCAAAGATACAAAATAATCCATAATACCCCATTAACAATTCACTTTTTTTCGTATCTTTGCCGTCGAATGATGTAACCAAACCACAAAACAGCATGAAAATCTTCGCTATCGGCATGAACTATGCCGCACATAACCAGGAACTCCATGGCACGCTGAAACGCCCGGACGAACCTGTCATATTCACCAAGGCCGACTCAGCCATCCTCAACCAGGGAAAACCTTTTTTCATTCCAGACCATCTGGGACGCATCGACTACGAGACGGAGGTGGTGGTGCGCATCTGCCGTCTTGGGAAGAATATCCCACAGCGCTTCGCCCATCGTTATTATGATGCCCTGACGGTGGGCATCGACTTCACCGCGCGCGACCTGCAGAAGAAAGCCTCCGAGGCTGGACAACCCTGGACTATCTGTAAGGGCTTCGACGGCTCTGCTGCCATTGGCGAGTGGGTGCCGAAGGAGAAATTCTTAGATATCCAGCGCATCCACTTCCATCTGGATATCAATGGCCAGACGGTGCAGGAGGGTTGCACCTCAGACATGCTCTATACAGTGGATGAGATCATTGCCTACATCTCACAGTTTTTCACGCTGAAGACGGGTGATCTGCTCTATACAGGGACACCTGCCGGTGTGGGCCCCGTGCATATTGACGACCACCTTGAGGGATGGCTCGAAGAGCGTAAGGTTCTGGAGTTTAATTGTAAGTGATGCAATAAAGCGGCCGAGAATCCGTTAATATCTTAGTGAAACGATTGTATAGGCTGATATATGGCTTAGCACTTCTGTTTCTCTGCCAAGAGGTAGGGGCACAGGAGTTCTTTAACTTGACTGCGCGTCAGGTGAGGATCGACTCGTTGTTGCCTGTGTTCACCTATCAGAAGATTCTTCCCGATCATTTCGCCGACTCTGTCTATACTGTCAGCATCGAATACCCGGAATTCATTGAGATGGGCAAGGCGGATATCCGCCGTTATCAGCAGATCAGCGGAGAGCCGTTGCCAGAGTTGCCAGTGGTCACCCAGACGGTGGGCGTGGCACGTAAGCAGGGTGTGCTCGACGTGTCGTTCGTGCCGTTGGTGTTCAGGGATGGCAAGTATCAGAAGTTGGTGAGTTTCAAGTTGAATGTCGTGGCTGCGCCGAAGGCTCAGACACGTACCCGCAGTGAGGATGGGTTAAAGCGTTATGCCGAGCACTCCGTCCTGCGTGAGGGTACGTGGGCGAAGATCCGCATCCCCGAGAGCGGCTTTTATCAGTTGACAGATGCCCTCGTCAAGAAGGCAGGCTTCTCCGATATGAATAAGGTGAAAGTCTATGGCTATGGCGGTGCTCTGCAGCCTGAGAGTCTGACGGGCGACTACCTGGCCTCTACGGACGACCTGCGCGAAGTGCCTACCTGTGTGGTTGATGGGAAGCGTGTCTTCTACGGGGTAGGGCCTGTGACATGGGATGCACCTGACGCACTCGTCCGCACACGTAATCCTTATTCAGACTATGGCTACTATTTCCTGACGGAGAACGACGAAGAGCCGCTGACCATCAGTAGCGAAGAACTGGTGGCGGCGTATTATCCATCTCCAGAAGATTATCATACGCTCTACGAGGTCGATGACTATGCGTGGTATCATGGTGGGCGGAACCTCTTCGATAAGACAGTTTATTCTATCGGTACCCCCCAGAGTTACACGTTGAATGCTTCCGGTACATCGGGAACCCTTTCAGTGGCTCTTACTTGTGACGGAAACTTCGAGGCAACGGTAACCGTTAATGACTCCTTGGTAGGCACCATCACCCAGACTGTGAAACTCGACAGTTATACGGCGGCTGCAGAGTCGGTTTGGGATTTCCAATTAGATGGGATCCTGGCAGCCGTGAATACCGTAAAGATCACGCAGACGGTAGGTGCTAACCTGCGCCTCGACTATCTTTCTTTACGGCTGGATACGCCGAAGGCCATGCCGGCTCTCTCTTCCGCCAGTCTTCCTGTACCTGAATATGTGTATAATATCATGAACCAGGATCACCATGCCGACGAACCTGTAGATATGATTATCATCATTCCAACGAACCAGCAGGTGCTGGCACAGGCGGAGCGCATCAAGGCCTGGCATGAAGCACAGGACGGGATGCGGGTGAGGATTGTTCCTGCTGACGAACTGTATAACGAGTTCTCCAGTGGTACACCTGATGCCACGGCCTACCGTCGTTACCTGAAGATGTTCTACGATCAGGCCAAGTCGGATGCCGACATTCCGGGTTACCTGCTGCTCTTTGGTGACGGGGCTTGGGATAACCGTATGAAGAGTGCCGACTGGTCAGGTTATAACCCTGACGACTTCCTCCTGTGCTTTGAGAGTGAGAACTCCTTCAGTCATGTGAACTGCTATGTCAGTGACGACTTCTTCTGTTTGCTTGACGATGAGGAACGTATCCAGCAGCAATCAGGCAGCACCTATACTTACTTGGGTAAGCCCGATGTGGCTGTGGGACGCTATCCGGCGCGGACGGCCGAAGAAGCCGAGGTACTGGCTGATAAGACGCTCAACTATGCGGCCAACAAATATGCCGGTTCCTGGCAGAATGTTATCTGTATGATGGGCGACGACGGCAATGGTAATACCCACATGGCGACAGCCGAAAAGATAGCCACACTTGTGGAAAAGAACTATGCGGGCTATCATATTAAGAAGATCTACTGGGACGCCTATCAGCGCACCTCCTCATCCACAGGATACAGTTATCCCGACGTGACGCAGTTGATTAAACAGCAGATGACTAATGGAGCGCTGATGATGAACTACTGCGGCCATGGTGCTCCCTACGCCCTTTCCCATGAACTGGTGATGAAACTGGCCGACTTCGAGTCGTCTGTTTCCAACCACCTCCCGTTGTGGGTCACGGCGTCGTGTGATATCATGCCCTTTGATGGTCAGGAAGAGAACATCGGTGAGACGGTTATGCTCAACAAACGGGGTGGCGGTGTGGCATTCTTCGGTACGACGCGCACGGTTTATGCCTCTTACAACGAACAGATGAACTACGCGTTTACAAAGTACGTACTGCATCCAGACTACACCATCGGCGAGGCGGTGCGTCAGGCAAAGTGTGACCTTGTCAGTCAGGGACGCGACACGTCGCCCAATAAGTTACAATACACATTGTTGGGTGACCCTGCTCTGCGACTGGCCTGTCCTTCCAAGTCTGTGGTCATCGACAGCATTAACGGCCAACCAGTGTCTGCAGCGGTCAGTCTCTCCGCTGGTTCTGTAGCAACGGTACGTGGACATGTCGAACAGAATCAGGTATTAGCCAATTCCTTCAACGGGGTGCTCACGGCAACTGTCCGTGACGCTGAGGAGACCATTGTCTGCAAGCAGAATGATGACGAGACGGAAACACCTTTCACCTATTCGGATCGTACAAAGGTACTCTATCAGGGTTCCGACAGTATCAGTAGTGGTGTTTTCCGTTTTACCTTTGCCGTACCCAAGGATGTCAGTTATGCCGATGGCAACGGACTGATGACGCTCTATGCCGTGGATAATGCCAAAAAAACGATCGTCCATGGCGAGAACGATAGTTTCGTGCTCGACGGGAGTTCCATCAGCGAGAACGACTCCATCGGACCCTCTATCTACTGCTACCTGAACTCGAAGTCCTTTGTCAATGGTGGCAATGTGAATACGACACCCTATTTTGGTGCCGACCTATATGATGACGACGGCATCAATGCGGCAGGCAACAGTGTGGGCCACGACTTGGAACTGGTCATCGACGGTGAGTTGGCTAAGACCTATAATCTCAACGACCATTTCTCTTTCGACTTCGGTGATTATCGCAGTGGAAGTGTAGGTTTCACCATACCTGAGTTGACTCCTGGTCCCCATCGCCTCCTTTTCAGGGCCTGGGATGTGATGAACAACTCCTCAACCTCTGAGTTGACCTTCAATGTCGTCAAGGGCGGAGGCGAGGGTACCATCAGTGTCATCTGCACAAAGAATCCCGCTTCGACCTCCACGTCGTTTATCATCAACCACGACCGCAGCAGTACGGAGGCAGATGTTGTGCTTGATGTCTTCGATATGTCAGGGCGACAGTTATGGAAACGCGTGGAGAGGAATGTCGCTACGGAGGGAGTCGTGGTCATCGACTGGGATCTCTCCGTCAACGGTGGCAGTCGTCTGCAGACGGGTGTCTATATCTACCGCCTCCAGTTCAATGGCAATGGCGGCAGTGCCACCTACGCCAACAAATTGATCATATTAAAGCAATAATAAGTCAACGAAAACGTTATTAAAATGATGAACGAGAAGAAAAATCATAGAATGCAATGGATGTCCAGGCTGATCGTAATAGGTATTCTCTTACCTCTTACCTCTCACCTCTCACCTCTTTTTGCCCAGGACGATGACAAGACCACGATGTTCAATCCTGTGGAGCATGCCGTCATCTCGCAGACTATCGCCCCTGATGCCCGTGGTGCAGGTATGGGTGATGTGGGTGTGGCAACGGATCCCGATGTGAACTCCCAGTACTGGAACCCCGCAAAGTATCCATTCTGCATCAGCCGTTCTGGTATCGCCCTGAACTACACGCCCTGGCTCCGCCAGTTGGTCAACGATATTGATTTAGCCTACGTGGCAGGCTACTATCGTATCGGCGACTATTCGGCACTCTCAGGGTCACTGCGCTATTTCTCTTTGGGAGAGGTGTTTGCCGACGACGGTATGTCTGTCAAACCCTACGAGATGTCACTCGACTTAGCTTACTCGCTGATGCTGAGTGAGAGGTTCTCTTTGGCGGCTGCCATCCGCTGGATCTACAGCGACCTGCGCTATGATTACAGTGAGGACTCCAAGCCTGCCTCGGCCTTTGCTGCCGACCTGGCGATGTATTATAACAACTATGTCATGCTCGGCAGTCGTGAGTGTCAACTCGGCGTCGGACTGAACATGTCGAACATCGGTTCAAAGATCTCATTCTATGGCGATGACGAGGCGCAGTTCCTGCCCGCCAACATGCGTCTGGGTGCCTCTCTGATGGTGCCTGTCGATGAGTATAACCGTTTCTCGCTCTCTGCCGACCTCAACAAACTGTTGGTGCCCACAGTGCCCAGACAGGAGGAAGGGGAGTCTAACAGCGATTATCAGGATCGTGTGCGCCGCGAGTATGCTGACGTGAGTGCCATCAGCGGTATCTTCAAGAGTTTCGGTGATGCCCCCGGCGGTTTCAAGGAGGAACTGGAGGAGATTCAGTGGAGTGTGGGTGCCGAGTATGTCTATCACGACCAGTTCTCTGTCCGTGCAGGCTACCACCATCAGGCAGAGTCAAAGGGTAATATGAAATACTTCACCGTGGGTGGCGGTTTCCGCATGAGTGTTTTCTCACTCGATGTGGGTTATGTCATCTCTACGGCACGCTCTAACCCTCTTGACCAGACGCTGCGTTTTACCCTCGCTTTCGACATGGACGGCATTAAAGATTTGTTTAAAAAGTGAGAGATAGTGGTTAGGGGTTAGTGGTTAGAGGTTAGAGAAATGACTGGAGGCGGAATGGCCGAACGAGAGAATAGTCAGTAACCCCTGTAATTATTCTGGGAAAAAGGAAGCGGAAGAGGTAATCTCTAACCCCTAACCCCTAACCCCTAACCCCTAAAAATTGAGAATGTGGAACATACGAAAATAAATAAAATTATGAAGATACGAGTAGGAATGGGCTATGATGTCCACCAGTTGGTAGAGGGCCGCGACCTGTGGATGGGTGGCATCAGGATCGATCACAGTAAGGGACTGTTGGGCCATAGCGATGCCGACGTGCTGTTGCATGCTGTCTGTGATGCCCTCCTCGGAGCGGCTAACATGCGTGACATCGGCTATCATTTCCCTGATACCGCAGAATTTACCGACGGCATGGACAGTAAGGTGATCCTGAAGGAGACCATAGCCCTGATAGCCACCAAGGGTTATCATCTGGTGAATATCGACGCCACCATCTGTGCCGAACGTCCGAAGATGAACCCCCATATCCCCCAGATGAAGGAGTGCATGGCTCAGATCATCGGCTGCGATGTCGATGATATCTCCATCAAGGCCACGACTACGGAGAAACTGGGTTTCACGGGCCGCGAGGAGGGTATATCCGCCTATGCCGTCGTGCTCATCGAGAAGTAATCCAAGTAATCCCCACTGTTCTTGCGAACCTTATAAAAGAATAATGCCGCCACCCTCGCGGGCAGCGGCATCGAAAAAAGCCTATGTTTAACTAAAAATCCTTTTCTCTAAAAGAAATTTTCAGCCGCAAGGGCTAAAAATTTGAAAGTTTAAAAGGGAGCTTCGCAGCGACCTCCTGTTATCCTACAGTTGAAAACTTTCTCTTACCAATAACTAAAAACCTAAAACTATAAATATTACTACTAACCTAAAACAATCTATTAACCTTTTGACGATGCAAAGGTACGACGATTTTTCCATTCCCACAAGAGTTAGGACGGAATAAGTGTATAAATACCCATTATTCTTGACGTAAATCAAGCGATTGTGTGCGACCACAACAAATATTTATACTTTTTGCTTGGTTTTTAACAAAACTTGATGTACCTTTGTATCAGCAAAATGAGAGTACTGATTGTCAACACGAGTGAACGTACGGGTGGGGCTGCTGTCGCTGCCCAGCGCCTGATGATTGCGCTGAACAACAGCGGCGTCAAGGCGAAGATGCTCGTGCGCGACAAGGAGACAGAGTCACCGGCGGTCGTCGCCTTAGGCAGGCACATGCTGGAGGAGTGGCATTTCCTGGCTGAGCGGATAGTCATCTGGTTCAATAACCTCTTCAGCCGCAGGAATCTCTTTAAGGTGTCGATAGCCAATACGGGCACTGATATCACCCGTCAGCCTGAGTTCAAGGAGGCCGACATCATCCATCTGCACTGGATCAACCAGGGCTTTCTCTCATTACGTTCCCTCCGTAAGATCCTGCAGAGCGGTAAACCCGTCGTGTGGACCATGCACGACATGTGGGAGGCGACGGCCATCTGCCACCATGCCTACGCCTGTGAGCAGTACCAGACGGAGTGCCACCACTGTCCTTTCCTGCGTTTTCCCGCTAAGCATGACCTTTCCAACCGTGTCTTCCGTAAGAAGCAGAAACTATTGGCAGGGGCAAATATCCATTTCGTGGCAGTCAGCCAGTGGTTGGCTGACAGGGCTAAGAAGAGTGCGCTGATAGGTAACCAGTCCGTTACCGTCATCCCCAACGCCATCTCCACCTCACAGTTCTCGATGACCGACCGTCAGGATGCCAGGAGCATGCTGGCCTTGGGCAGCGAGCGCTACTATATCATCTTCGGTGCGGCACGTGTGGATGATGATATCAAGGGACTCGACTATCTGACTGCCGCCCTGGAAAAACTGACCATCAGTGGACGTTACAATCGTCAGGATATCCGTCTGGTGCTCTTCGGTGGCATCAAGGACGAGCGTATCCTTGCCAACATGCCCGTGCCAACTTCCTATATGGGTTATGTCAACGATCATGTCCTGTTGTCACAACTCTATTCCTCGGCGGATGTCGTCGTGTCGTCATCGCTCTACGAGACTTTCGGCCAGACCATCATCGAGGCCCAACTCTGCGGTTGCACGCCCGTGGCCTTCGGTAACAGCGGACAGGCCGACATCATCGAGCATCAGGTCAATGGCTATCTGGCCGACTATCTCTCTGCCGACAGTCTGGCCGACGGTATCGACTGGGCTTTCCATGCCCGTCTCCAGCCTCAGGACCTGAAGAAGCGGGTGGTCAGGAAATATGCGGAGAGTGTGATAGCCAACAAATACATCCATCTGTATCAACAACTGGTTAAGGAGAATCTATGAGCATCAGGATCACATACGTCACCATCACCTATAATGCCGCGTCGGTGCTGCGGCGTACGCTCGACAGCGTGCTCAGCCAGGACTATCCCGACATCGTCCACCTGATCATCGACGGGGCTTCTACCGACGACACGCTGGCGATCGTCAACGACTATACCGAGCGCTCGAATGCCGCCCAGAACGGTCACCGCATACACGTGACCTCGGAGCCCGACAAGGGCATCTACGACGCGATGAACAAAGGTCTGCGCTCCCTTGATGGTGACTATGTCTGTTTCCTGAACGCCGGCGACTTCCTGCCCGCCCCCGACACCGTTTCCCGCCTCGTGGGGCACATCGGGGACTGTCTTCCCTGTGCACCGTCAGGGGCACAGGGGGACTGTCCCCAATGTGCCCCTGACGGAGCCCAGTGTGCCCCCGCCGTGCTCTACGGCGATACCGACATCGTCGATGGCGAGGGCCGTTTCCTCCATCACCGCCGTCTCTCTCCCCCTGAGCGTCTCTCTTGGAAGTCCTTCCGTCAGGGTATGCTCGTCTGTCACCAGGCTTTCTATGTCCGTACCGACTTCGCCATCGCCACCCCTTACGACCTGCAGTACCGCTATTCTGCCGATGTCGATTGGTGCATCCGCGTGATGAAGGCGGCGGCCAAGGAGAATGTCCCGTTGCTGAATCTTCACATGGTGGTGGCCAACTATACCCAGGAGGGACAGACGACGCTCCACCACCGTGAGTCGCTCTGGGAGCGCTACCGCATCATGGAGCGCCACTACGGCCGCATCCAGACCTTCCTGCTCCACGGCTGGTTTGTGCTGCGCTCGTTCCTGAAATAAGAAAAGGCAGCCGTCCCCATCAGGATGCTGCCTTTCCTACCAATTACTAACTATAATTATTTAAGAACGAATTTTCTGTTGTTGACGATGTAGATGCCCTTCGGCAGTCCGCTCGTTGCCTCGCGGCTGTCCTTGGCCGTGCGCAGCAGGCGCCCGTCGAGGCTATACACCTTCACGATGCCTTCCTCCTTGGCTCTGATGTCGCGGATGGCTGTAGGCACCACGTCGAAGAGGCCCGTCTTCAAGTAGTAGCCGCCGTTCTCGAAGATCATATCTTCCGTCTGCGGCGAGGCGTTGTTGTTGAAGATGATTTTCTGTGGCTGTGTGAGCGACGTATTATTTTGCTTCGTGCCATCCCACGACCATTTCCATACCTTATTGCCGTTCTGTGCCGTACCCAGTTCCACGCATGCCACGCCGGGCCATGTACCCGTCTTGGAGGTGAAGTTCTCGGCAGGTGAGTCAGCCCATGCCCAGCAGTGGATGGTGTTCGTCCATGCCTCGGGAGCCTCGAAGAAGGCGCATACCTCACCGTCGTTCACCTGACAGAAGTCGGGGATCACGATCACGGGTTCCGGTTCCGGTTCGCGGTAAGTGAAGGTACGGGTGATGGCGCCCTTTAGGTCGCCGTTGATGAGTAGGCAGACAGTAAGCGCCACATCGTCCTTGGTGTCGATCCTGATAGTGGTACCGCTGGCAACCTCCCCCTCTTCGTAGTTCTCGCCAGAGGTGGCACTCGCAAGTCCGTAGTACAACTTGGCGTCGGGGTCAGCCGAAACGGCGGTGAGCGTCACGTCGAAGGGTTCCGAGAAGTCACCCGAGCCCTTGTCGGCCCAGGCCGTCTCTAACGAGTTAGCCAGATAGTAGGCATAGTGATGGCCAGCCAGCACCTTCGTCCACTGTGTGGCATCAGGTGTCACCTGCTGTTCGTCGCCCACGACCACTAATAGTTTGTCATCCACCGTGTTGGCGTAGTACTTCTTCTGACTCTCTATATTCTGATAAGTTGATGTGTTGCTGATTTCAGCCAGTCTGCGGGCCTCGATCATGGCTTTGATCTCGGGCTTGTAGGCCTGCCAGTGCTTCAGGAAGATGCAGGGTGTGCCAGGCATGGCCAGCAGGTAGGCGTTGGCGGCCAGTGTGTCCTTCTTGATGGGATCCTGTGCAGCGTTCGAGCGTTTCTCCGTGTCGTGGTTCTCCACGAAGGTCACGGCCCACTGGCGATAACTGCCGCCCTCGAAGTCGCTGCTCACGAGGGGCCAGTTGCCATCGTTCTGTTTGCCTAAGTAGGTCCAGTCGCCCTTGTTGATGGCGTTGCGGATGGTGTAGCGGAACTGGAAGTCGAAGGCGGCACTCTCCTTACCCGTACCGTTGATCCAGTTCTTGATGGTATTCGAACTGTCCCAGCACTCACCGACTGAGAATTCCGGTTTGGCGCTCTGGTTATACATTTTCGTATAACTGGCACCGTAGCCCTTCACCATGTCATAGCGGAATCCCACGTAGCCGAGGTCGTTGAGCAGGAAGTCGAGATAGGCCTTCACGATGGTCTGCACGTTCTCGCTCTTATGGTCGAGGTCGCGCATGCCGTCCCATCCCTCTCCCGAGTCGTTGTTGGTGCTGAGGCTGTAGCCGTTCTCCGTGGCCCATTTCTTCGTGGCGCCGCCGTCGTCGTTGGCCACGATGTCCGTCGAGAGCATCTGGTAGGTCACCCCGTTGTACTTCTCCTCAGGGAAATCCACCCAGTTCGATATGTTCTTACGGTGGTTGATCACCACGTCGGCGATGGTGCCGAGACCGAAGAGTTTGAAGGTCGTGATCATCGAGCGAAGTTGCGCCTCACTGCCAAACGAACTGTTGTAGTCGTTAAACCACCACAGGTCGTCGTATCCCATGGAAGTGCTGCCGCAGTTACCGCTCTGGGGAATCCAGATCAGATCAAAACTACTGGAGAGGTCACTGGCCTGTTTTGTCAGTGACGTCCACTGGGTGTCGTCGAACGAGTCCCAGTAGAATCCCTGTAACATCACGCCTTTGTAATCGTTGGGCCATCCCTGTGCCATCGTAACGAGGGTCATGGCGAGGAAGAGGATTGATGTGCAGATTCTTTTCATACGCTTAACTGTCTGATGATTGGATTTGTGGTGCAAAGTTACGCAAAAAAGCCGATTGGTGGTTCCCAATCGGCCTGAAAATGTGCAAGTTGCAAATGCAAACGTTTGCATATTTCAATGAATCGCTTCTTTATGAAAGTTTATTCTTTCAATTTAACGAATTGCCTGAAAAATGGACAGAGAGCCAAGGCCTGATCCTTTATTGATACTCTCTGTCCTGCTTTTCAGTACTAGATTGATAACGTAAGTGCCGCTCAACATAGGCGGCACTTTCATTATAGACTGATATTACCAAAGTAATACCAGTTACCCCAGATCAGACGGACCTCATAGTCGCCAGACAAGGTAGTAGGCAACACAATTGACTTGACACCTGCAGGAAGAACCGTCTCATAATAGATGATTTCCTCACCACCAGCATCCACCAGTTGAAGTACATAGTCAGGGTGTGTACTCACTGTAAGCACATTGCCTTCGATCTCAGCCGAAGGTACATAAACAGGACCACGTGGAGCATCATTTCCTGTTGCCCCTGGATCAATAATACCTGCTGTCAGATGAATCTGACCAGCCATGGCAAGTGCGGTCATGCCGCACCATACCATTAAAGAAACAAATAATCTTTTCATAATTCTATTATATTTAGAAAAACGTCAGCGAAGGTAGAAAAAATGTGGAAACAAAACAAGTTTTTAAACGATTACGAATTAACAAAAATTTCACAGTTGTGTGCAACTGTCAATGTATCAGATAGTTAAGTCGAAATGGTTGTGTTTTGGCTCCACAAAAGGGCTTTCTCTAAATAACAGGATTTCGTAAAAACTTGTAAATCAATAACATATAAAATAGTTGAACTCACAAAAAACCGTTCCTTGTGAGTTTCACGAAAATTTATAAAGATTCTTGTAATGCGTTGAAAATTAGGCGATTTGTCGAACCAATTTGTCAAAGGCATCTGGTGAGCCGTCGATGTTGAATATCTTTTGTAGAAGTCGAGCGCGCTTCATGGAGATACACGAAGGGGAATTCTCCGTCAGGTTGGAAATTTCTTTTGGGGGAAAGAAGAGGCGCACAAGCATACATATTTGATAATCAGACAAGGTCAGACTCTGCTTTTGGCCGTTCATTCTGGCATAGAAACCAGGGATCACCTCGTCTATCAGGTTCTGGAGATCTTGCCAATCCCTTTTGCTGATCTGTACCTTGGGATTTAAAGCAGCATCTTTGAAATGACGATAGACAGAGCTTGACATCAGCTGTTCGTCGACATCCATGCTCCGTCTGATCTTTAGTTTCTCTTCCAGTTGTCGGATCTGTTCTTGGTGAGTTCGCACGTCTGACTCCTTTTCCTCTACCAGTTCATCGATCCTAGAATCCTTCACCTCCACGACCTCCCTCAGCTTATTCAACTCATTCAAGGTCTTCTGCAAGTTAGCCTGCTCTTGCCCATACTGCGACAGCAATGTATGCCGCTTCTTGCGGTAATACTGCCAGAGGACAACAATGATCAGGATGAGGACGACGGTCAAGGCGGCGATGACATAGAGGGTCATTGCCTGACGGTGGGCCTTAGCGGTCAGTTGCTGCGCCAACTGCTGTGAACGGCTATAGTTATAGAGCGACTGCATGTTGCGTAGGTTGTCGGAGTTTGTTGTGGCAAGGTGATGGATGTTTTGTTGGTAGCAAAGGTCGGCGTATTTCGCCATGGAATCTTTCTGGCCGACTTGCCGGTAGAGCAGGTACAGTCCGTGGTAGCCTGCCTCTTTCTGCCCGTCGGTGCGCTCTGGCAGGAGCAATCGTCGGAATAGGATCTGGGCGGAGTCGGTCTTGCCAATAGCCAGATAGTATTTACCCTTTGAGAAGTAGTGGATGGCCTTGCGGGGAATCGGCTCACCATCGGAGAAGGCATTGGTAGATGATTCGTAGCGGGCGATGCAACGGCGTGCTTCGGCCGTATCGTTACGGTCGGTCAGCAGATCGATAACAGGTCCCAGTGCCTGGGCTGCCTCCTCGGTAAGTCCAAGACTCTCATACATTGCAGAGGCTCTCATCCGGATGGGGATGATGGAGTCGGGCTTGTCGAGCAGGTAGTAGGCATTGGCACGCCGTTCGATGGCATTCACTGCGGCCTTATCATTGCCAGCCCGCAGGGCATAGCGGTACTGAGCGTCGAGTTCTGCCATCATCTCGTAAGGCAACAGTTGTTGGTAGAATAACTCTGCCGTCTGGGCATGGAGACGCATCAGCAGACCGTAATCACAATCCGAACGGGTAGTGTCGGCATGCTCTGCGGCATCGTGGTAGGCCTCCAATGCCTTGGGAGCCTCTGCCGCGTCGCGGTAAGCACAACCCAACAGGTAATAGGCACGCACCTGCTCGTTGGCCGTACCATAACGATCCAGATAGTCGGTGGCCATCTGGATGGAGTCGATGCCAGTGATGGAGTCAAAGGCGGTATTCTGACATTCCGCCCTGTCAAGTGCCTGTCTGTATGCCCCTCCTGAACAGCCCAGCACCAATCCTGCCATGCAGATCAGGAGAATATTTGTTCTTATCTTTTCCATTTTATTTTGCAAAGATACAAACATTTTCCCATTCCACAAAATTTGGTAACAAGAAAATGATATATAGGTCATTATAGATTATTGTGAATTATTTGTTAAGAGGTTTTTTGAGTAATAGTTTGGTATATTCTTATTATTTCCCTAACTTTGCGACGGCTTTGCGGAGGAACTGATTGAGCATCATGTCAGGATTCCGGCCAGTCTGAAGGAAGTGCTGACGGATAGTCGGCTCCTGTTTAGCCGTTATGATCAACGAGGTCATGTCACGGATTACCTTTCTGCGGTAATACTCTGGAGACGCTACAAGAAGGGCCTCATTGTCGGTCGCTACTGCGAGAAGTTCATGATAAATCTCGTCGTCGGTTCGGTGGATGTCGTTGTCGTTCTTTTCCATTTGGCTGCCTGTATATAATAAAAGGTGTGGGAGATTTCCGCTTCTACCAGGTTTGCGACAACCCTAAAGGACGGAACATCAGACCACACCATATACAGTGTGTTATTGAACCTCCTTTTTCTTCCTTTTGTCGCAATTTGGTAGAAAGGACTCAATAACTCTAAGAGTAACCCACGAAGAGGCCATTAGGCCGCTGCAAAGATACAAATAAATATTGAAACAATCAAATAAATAGAACAAAATAAAGAACCTGAAATGTGTTGTAAACATTGACGACAGAATAAAGGTGCAGTATTTTGTATGAAGGAGAGATTGATGCAAAAAGCAAAAGGTCGGTGGATATTCAAATAGAAATAGAAAAGCACGTCCGTGGTGCGGACGTGCCTAATATCAAGATGCTGACAATGGCGCTGAAGGCCTGCCGTTTTCCTTACGGAAGTTATGACGGTTATCGTCGCTGGTATTCGCGGCCTATTCGCCGTTAGCGACTCTCAGGTAGTCCTCGCGGGCCAGTTGGATCTGTTTGCGGAATTCTTCATCGACGTGAAGGCGGGCAACGAGACCGCAGGCCAGTATGCGGGCGGCATCGATATCGGTGGCCCAGTGGTAGCCGGTGATCTGGCGGTTGTAGCCGAACTCGTAGGCACGGTGCAACAGGTTGCGGGCACGCTCCGGGATGGCCTCAGCCAGCACTAAGGCGTCGGCCCAGGCCAGACTGGAATGACCGGAGGGGAAACTGCTCTCATAGCGGTAGTTGTCTTCTTCCTCAGGCACCGACGTCGGTTCGCCCAACTCCACGAAGGGGCGGTTGCGGAAGTAGGCCTGCTTCACACCTCTGATCAGATGGACACTGCGCGGACGGACGGTCTCGATGAGTTTGTAGATCTCCGGGGTGGCCTCCTCGGAGGCCTCGATGCGCAGCACCTCACCGAAGATCTTCGTCATATTGTCGGAGTAGCCGTTGACATCCTGGGTGGCCTGAGTGCCCTGGATGGTGGTGCGCAGGCTCTTGGCATAGTAATAGCGCGCCAGGTCGCCCTCGTAACGGTAGTCGCTGGGCGTTAAGGGGGGGGGATTGATGATGAGAAGTCCCGAGGGATCGTCATAGTCAACGAAGTCTGCTGGATCGATGGACAGACCCTTGAGACGCTTGTATTCCTCGCGGGCAGCGGCGATATCTTCTTCTAACTTGGGATTGTTATGGGCTATAGCCACGGCGATGGAGCCGCAGAGATAGCCGGCGTTGACGTCGCTCTGGTAGTTGGAGCCGCTGATCACGCGGTCTTCACCGAACAGGAATCCTAAGCGCAGGATGGGATCCTGCTTGGGCGTCCACATCTCGGCGAAGATGAGGCTGACGGCCCATCCTGCCGCCGTGGTGGCAGAGGCGTAGGAGCCTGTGGCATCATTGGCATCGGGGGCATACCAGGCGGTCTCGCCCATCTTCTTAAAGGGGCGCTCGCGCAGATATTTCGACTTGATGTACTCTGTGGATTGGAAACCCGTCCAGTAGGCCCGGACGAGCAGACGGTCGAGGGCGGGGGTGGCCTCGCTGCTGATGACGTCGAGACCGAGGGCTCCGGCCATCATGAGGCGCACGGGAGCGGGGGTGCGGCCCATGCGAAGCATGGCCACTTCACCACGGGCAGTGTTGCGCTGCGTCTTACCCCATTGCCACTGGATCTCGTCATCTACGAAATCCTGTTCTTCGACAGAGGGGGGTGCTGGCAGGATGAAACTGGCGTCGGCCTGGTTAGCAAGATCGACATAGACACTGTCCTCCAGCTGTACGGGAGGTTCGGGATTGACAGGGCCCGGTTCTGGTGTCGGCTCTGGCTCGGGTTCCGGCGTAGAGGAACCGCTGTCGCACGACAGGAGCAGTGCGAGGCCAAGCAAGGCTGGTAGGAAAAGTCGTCCTGTGGTTGCTAATCTGGTCATATATGGTCTCACTATTTTTTCTGATTCTTGTATTCGGCCTGACCCTGTTTGATCAGGTTACGGAATTCGGCACTCGTCTGCAAGTTGGCGATGAGTGAGGCTGCGAGTATGCGGCCGGCATCGACATCGGTGGGCCAGTGGTAGCCTACGACTACTCGGTTGTCGCCAAAGACGTAGGCACGGGCCAAAATCTGGTTCTGGTAGGGGGGAGCCACCTCGGCCAGCATGAGACCCACGGCCCAGGCGTAGCAGGTATGACCAGAGGGATAACTGCTCTGCGTCTTGTAATAGGGCTCCTTGGCGGGCAGGGGAGTCGCTTCGCCCAACTGTGCGAAGGGGCGCAGGCGGAAATAGGTGAGTTTCACATTCTGGCAGATCGTGGCGTTGTTCGGACGGATCATCTCCATCAGGTTGTAGATGGCGGGGGTGGTGCTCGGACTGATGGTGATACCGATGATACCGCCAAAGATCTTGGCCAGATTTTCGGTATTGGCATCGGCGTCCATCACAGCCTGCTGACCGCGATTGGTGTCGCGCAGTTTCTTAGCCTCGTAATAGCGCATCAGGTCGGCCTGATAGCGGCTGTCGCTGGTGTTAAGGGGCGCATTGAGGATACTGACGCCATTAGGGATGCCGATACCGGCGGTGGGATCATAAGTGGAGGCCACGCCTAAGAGTCGCTTGTATTCATCGCGGGCTGCCACGATGTCATTCTGAAATTTTTCATCAAGATGGGCTTGTGCATAGGCAGCAGCACCGCAGCAGTAGCCGCCTTCGACATCGCTCTGGAAGTTGGAGCCGCTGATCACGCGGTCTTCTCCGAACTGGAAGGCTATCCTCAGGAACTTGTTCTGCAGGGGAGGCCACATCTCAGCGAAGGCAAGTCCCACAGCCCATCCTGCGGCTGTGGTGGCCGAGGTGTAGGAACCGGTCTTGTCGTTGGCATCAGCGGCATACCAGGCTGTCTCGCCAAATATGGTGAAGGGGCGCTGGCGCTTATACTTCGACTTGGCCGTTGAAGTGGACTGCTCACCGGTATAGTAGGATCTGCTCAGCAGACGGTAGATGGCAGGAGTGACATCCTTGCTGATGGTGGCCAGACCCATGATCTCGGCCATCACCTTGCACATGGTCTCTGGGGAACGGCCCATGTGAGCCATCGCGATCTGGCCGCGGTTGGTGGCGCGCTGGGTCTTTCCCCACTCCCACTGTATCTTGTCGTCGAGCAAGACGACATCGCTCTCGGAAGTCGGCGGTGCCGGCAGGTATTCCGTGGCATTAGGCTGATTGACGTCGGCGATATAGACGTTATCGGGAATTTTCGCGTTCTCATCATAGGTGGGAGTATAGGGGGATGCCGGGTTGTCGAAGAGGAGATCCAGAAATTCCTCACAGGATGTTAACAGGGGCATACTGCAGGAGAGCAGCAGGATCCAAAGGTATTTTTTCATTCGTAAGTCTTTTAGTAACTATTTGATTTATCGGGTGCAAAGATACGACAAATCCCCGAAACAACCAAGTTTTAAACACTTTTTATAAAAAAAAGAAAGGAGCCGCCTGAAAAACTATCAGGCGGCCCCTTGTCAATTGTTTGCGCTGTGCAAACGGTTGCACTTACTCTACTGTGCAGTAGATGTAATTGCTGTCCCTACGTGTCGGATAGAGTTTGATGGTCGTTCCGACAACGCCCAGGTTCTTACCGTTAGCCACGAGGTCGGAAACGTTGTCTGACGGCTCCACGCTGTCATCAGCACCGAGGTTGATGTCCCAAGAGTTGTTCGTGGTGAACTTCCAACCATTGGCATTGACACCTGCGCCCGTGATGACGAAGCAGTAGTTCTCTGCATCCCATGTCATCTGCTGGGCATCGTCGGCATTGTTCCAGCCGTTGAAGTCGCCCACGAGGTTCATGTTATTGATGAACACGGCATTCAGCGTCTGGTTAGCCAGGTCGAGGGTCACGTAATATACACCCTCGCCGGCATTTGCCTTGATGTTGTCACCACCGTCAGCGAAATCGCCGGTGATGCCGCCTGTGAACGTACCGCTGTTGAGTTGTGAATCCCAGTCGCCAGGTATCTTCTGGAACTTGAACTCGTTGCCCCATCCGTTAGGATCAGCGCAGTAGAGATAACCCGTGTAGATACCGCTGTCGTCGGTGAGTTCCAGTTTCTGCTCGGCATTGACCCAGCCGTCGGTGGCACCGATGAAGTAGATATACGGGTCGAAGTTCAGTTCCGTGATGGTGTAACTCTTCTCGGCCATGTTGATCTGGAAGCGGTAGTACTTGGCCTTACCATCGACGCAGAACGAGTGGTCGCCGCCGAGGTTGTAGCGGTAGTCGAATGTGCCGCTCAGGTCAGTGCTCTCACCGGTGGTGCCGAAGAGTTTCGACCAGTCGTCACCTGCCACGGCATCGATGGCATCCTTGTCACCGAAAGCGAACCAGATGTCGCCAGAGCCTCCATTGCCTGGGAAGACATATGTGAAGATAGGATCCTCGAAGACATCCTTGTCGCTGTGCATGAATGCCATGTTCATGGCCGACTCAGCGTTCCACTCGCCATCGCCACCGATGAGGTAGTAGTTCTCGGCGATGTTCACCGGCTCGATCTTGTAACTGTACTCCATCATGTCGAGGGTGATGCGGATCTTCTTGGCATTCTGCACGTGGAAGGAGTGGTCGCCGCCCAGGTTGGTACGACGGTCAATATTTCCCGTGAGGTCCTCACTCTCACCCTTGGTGCCGAAGAGTTGTGTCCAGTCATCGGCATTGATGGCATCGAGGGATGTGTCGTCGGCAATGGCGAACCAGCAGTCGTCGCCACCTGTCTCCACGACGATCGTGAAGATAGGATCCTCATAGACATCGGCATCGCTGTGCTCGAACTTCTGTGTGCGTGCTCCGTCAACAGACCATCCGGCTGCTGCGCCGATGACGTAGTAGGCGGGAGAGATCTGTACCTTGAAGAGCGGGGTAAACTGCACGTTCTTCTCTGCATAGTAATTCTCACCAGGCTTGCCGACGATGGCCTCTGAAGCACCGTTGGTCACGGTGTGGAGCGTGGTGCGCGTATAGATGCCGATGGTCTTCGGGTTGCGGGAGATGTTCTCAAAATATGCGTCCTGCAAATCGTTGGGAGATACAGTCACGACATTGCCCTCGTCGATGCTGCCTGACAGTGTGATGGAATTGTCGAAGCTGGCATCATTGGAGAACTCCACAAAAGCCTTGAGAACCGTGTTGACGGGCATGGCTCCCTCACGTACCGTGACGGTACCGATCTTGATGGCATCGCCTGCCTCCAAGAGCTGCTCGATATTGATGTCGCTGGCCTCGGCGGTCATGGTGACGTCGCTGGCGGCAAGCGGGCTCTCTGGTAAGTAGTTCTGCGGACCTACCTCGGGGTCGAAGTTCTCCGTACATGCCGTGAAGGCGATGCCTAAGAGAGCCGACATAAAGATATTTAGCTTTTTCATATTCGTATGCGTTTACTTTTGTTCAAACTTAATAGTTCCCTGATTCATATCGAGTGTGATCTCCAGTGGACCGCCGGGGTAGTTCTGGAATGTCCAGGAACCCTTACCGGGATATACGTACTGATCGCTATAGACACCGCCGCTGAACTCTACCTCAGTGGAAACGTCATCTACCTGATGACCCAGAGAGTTGCCACCGTCCCAGCCTGTCAGGGCTGTGTAGATACGGAAGGTCAGTTCGCCCTCAGGCATCTCATAAGTACCTTGGAAGATCTTGCTGCCGATCTCGGTCTCGTAGATGCGCCAGTCTTCCAGAGACTCCTGGTTAGCCTTCTTAGGCTCTGTCCAGCCACCGCAGTTACCGATAATCCAAACAGAGGCCTTGCTCTTGATGGCACAGTAGGCTGCCATGTGCTCGAAGATAACGGGGTTGGACACGATGACTGTGCCTGCCACATCGTTACCCTTAGAGTCCTGGATGCTCGACTTCACGCGGAAAGCGATCTCGCGGAAGCCCATATCTACATAGTGATCCTCGTCAGCGAAACCGTCGATCTCGCAGATGGCCTCTGCAATCTCCTCACCGCTGATGTCGGCATTACAACGTGTGTAGGTAGTTTCCAGATACTTGTCGGCACCATCCTTGGTGCTCCAAGTGACGTCGCCGCCATTGTTGATACCCACCTGAATCTGGTAGGTGGCCATGGCGTTGTAGCCGTAGTTGGGCTGCGACCATGTGAGGTTCACCTTGTTGTCGGGTGACAGTTGGATATACTGTCCGGCTACAGGTGATGTGTTGACGACAAACTGAGTCGGCTTTCCGATGGTGGGGTTGGAGTCACGGTCATCCTGACAGGAAGTCAGTGCCGTGGCGAAGCCCATCAACATCAGTGCAAATGAAAATATCTTTTTCATAATCTTACTATTTTACCTTTTTACTTTTTCACCTTTTTATTCGTATCCGAGATTCTGCTTAATCTCACCCTTCACCTGGTCTGCAGGGATGGCGAAAATGTTCAGGTTGGCGCTGAAGCTGCGGCCTTCCTTGGCACCGCCTTTCCACATCCACTTATAGCTGCTGCCACCGAACTTGCCATGACGGATCAGATCGACGCGGCGACGGCCTTCGAAGTAGAACTCACGGCTCCACTCGTCGAGGATCTGACTGAGCGTATAGACGGTCTTCGTCTCTGTATTGGCGCGGGTGCGCAGGGCATTGATCAGTTCTGTACCCTCGGGAGTGGTCTGGTCGCCGTTCAGGCGGGCTGTTGCCTCTGCGTAGGTCAGGTAGGCCTCGGCCAGACGGAAGAAGAAGAAATCGGTATCGGGGAACTGGGCATCGCTACCCTTGACGACGGCACCTGTGGATTTGTAGTTGATGAACTTTGCCACACCGTAGCCGTCCTTGAAGTCGCCAAAGTAACCCAACTCGTTTCTCAGGGTGTGACCCTTGCTGAAGAAAAGGGCGCGGTCGTCGCCGGCAGCAACCTTCATCTGATAACCCTGTGCATCGGTAGGTGCATTGTCGTTGGGGAAGAACTTGTGAACCAGGTCGTAGCGGGCGCGGTTACCTGCCCACTTCTCGCTGGTACCGTTGTTACCACCGGGATCGTCGGCCGTGGCATCCATGTCGGTGTCGTAGGTCGAAGCCATCAGGAAGAGGCTGGTACCCCAAGAGGTGGTCTTCTTACCGTCGCAGAGCACAGCGAAGATACACTCGTTGGCAGCAGAACTCTCGCCATTGTCACCCATGAACAGCATCTGGTAGGCGCTCCAGCCGTTGGCACCCGTCGTATTCAGCTGATAAGAAGAGTCGATGACCTTCTTGGCATACTCGGCGGCCTTTTCCCACTGGGCGGTGCCGGTATAGACTTCAGCATTGAAATAGAGACGCATCAGCAGCATCCAGACGGCAGCCTTGTCGGCGCGGCCATACATGAAATCGCTGGAATTCTTCGCACGGGCATCTGCCATGGCGGGCTCAATGGCCTTCAGCTCGCTCTCAATCCATGCGTAGATCTCCGGACGCGTCTTATAGGATGGTGTGGCCAGTGTCTCTGAGAAGGGCACGCCTCCGAAGGCATCCATCAGCAGGTAGTAGTCCAAAGCACGGAGGAAGCGGATCTCTGCCGTCTTCTGAGCATCTCTCTCGCTTGCTACTCTCAGATATTCATTACAATAACTGATACCGGTGGTCAGACGGTTGAAATAACCGTTCAGCATCGGGTGTGAAGCATCGTAGCTGTTATAGTCGAACTGCTGGATACCGTCGTCACCCCATGAACAGATGGCTTCGTCGGTGGTCAGTTCATTGGAGTTCCACATCTGGCGGATAAAACCGGTGGTACCACCGTCGAGTCCGTCGATGTCGCAGTCGCCATTGGCACCGCCATTACCCTGCAAGGCCATGTTGCCGTAGCACTTGTTGAACAAGCCGTCGTAATTAACTTCCAACGAGAGGTTGGGGTCAATAGGCGTCACGTCCAAATCCTTGGTGCAGGAAGTCATTCCAAACAGCAGCGTCAGGGCTGCGGCGGGAATTATATTCTGAATGAATCTTTTCATGACTGTATATTCTTTATTATCAATTTTCAATTATCAATTTTCAATTACCTTAAAGGTTGAAGTTCACACCAAAGATAAACGAGATAGGACGCGGGTACATCTGGTTGTCATAACCGTTGTTGATCTCAGGATCCAATCCGTCGTAGTTTGTGATGGTGAACACATTAGAAACGGTGCCATAGACACGTCCTGCCAGTCCGTGCCAGTTGCCGCACTTGAACAGGTCGGCGAACGAGTAGCCGAGTGTGATGTTGTCGCACTTCAGGAATGAGGCGTTGTGCACGTAGCGGTCAACGATCTGGGCGGTCACGGCGTAGGTGTAACGGCCTTCAGACTTGGCGTTCACAGGACGGTTGTTCAGAGCGTGGAACGAGTTATAGACCTCGTTCGGGTTCATATTGGTCATACCAGCCGAGATGTTGTCAAACACATAGTTGTTGAAACTGGCGCGGAGTGAGAAACCGAAGTCGAAGTTCTTGTATTCCATACGGGAGCTCAGACCCATGGTCACGTCGGGAGCCGGCTTCTTGTAGAAGTAGCGGTCGTCGGGCGTGATCTGGCCGTCACCGTTGCGGTCAACCACAGCATTCTCAATGGCATTGCCGTTCTTGTCGTAGGCCTGCTGATAGACGTAGAAAGAGTTCATGGGATATCCCACCTGATTATACTGCAAGTACTTGTCAGTGCCAATCTTGACAGAAGTGTTAGGAACGGGTGAACCGTCGGTGGTAACACCACTCAGGTCGGTAATCTCATTGTGGTTGTACGTAAAGTTATAGTCAACGGTCCAGTAGAAGTCATTGGTCTGGATGGGCTTGAAACCGAGGGTTACCTCAATACCCTTGTTTTCCATGTCACCAATGTTCTGCCAGAACTGGTTGCGGTATGATGACAGTGCTGCGATAGGCGCATAGTTCAGCAGGTCGGTGGTCTTACGCAAATAAGCATCGATACTGGCGGTGAAACGCTGGTTGAACAGACCGAAGTCAAGACCGATGTTATAGGTTGTGGTGGTCTCCCACTTCAGGTCGGGCGAATAGTTCTTCGGACGATAGAGTGTACCGTCACCCGTGACGGGATAGTAACCGTTAGTGCCCGTGCTGATGTCGTAAGAAGGAATCCACAGGTAGTCAACACTGAGGTTCTCGTCACTGGGAAGTTCCTGCTGACCGGTCTTACCCCAGCCGAGACGGAGTTTCAAGTCGCTCACGGCGGAGACGTTCTTCATGAAGGCTTCCTCATTAATCTTCCATGCCAGTGCGACAGAGGGGAAGAGTGCCCAGTGATCCTGGAAACGGCTGGAACCGTCGTCACGAACCGTGGCGGTCAGCATGTAGCGATCCATCAATGTGTAGTTCATACGGCCGAAGAACGATACGAGATAGTTCTCAGTCCTGTATTTGTAGAGGTTCCAGTTGTAGAATCCACCGGGATTTTCGGGATTCGTGTTGGGAATGGCTCCCCAATAGTTGTTGATCTTGGAGCGCCAGAAGTTCTGCCACTCGTAACCACCCATGATGTCGAAGTGGTGGATCTTACCAAAGTCCTTATAATACTGGGCGTAAGCAGAGAGTTGGAGGTTGCGCTTGGTGATCTGTTCCCAGCCATGGTTGCCGTAGTAGATGTTACTGGGCGAGGCAGAGGTGTGATCAGTAAATTGACGTCCCTTGGAGATGTCGGCACCCAGAGTCAGGTGGAGACGCAGGTCCTCGAAGCCATGGATCTTATAGTCGATGTCGGCACTGCCAATGAAGGCACGGCTGTGAGCCCTGTCGTCTTTCTCATTCAGCATGGCAACGGGGTTCTTCGTGGCATTACGCTCATAGGTCCAGGGCCAGGCGGGATCACCGAAGGCAGCACCGGTGGGCCACTCGAAGTAACCACCGAAGTTGTCGGTCGTCAGACCGGCCATGGCCTTGTGGTATTCTGAGGTGTATGCGTAGGGATCCTGTGTCGGGTCCATGCTGGTGGCAGCACCTACCGCACCAGCATCAGCATACTGCGAGAAGGAGTACATACCCTTCGCATTCAGGTTCAGCGTCAGGTGATCGTCAAGCAGTGACGGACTGAGGTTGATGGCACCAGTCACACGCTTGAAGTCAGAAGTCTTCAGGATACCCTGTTGATCTGTATAGCCGACAGATACGCGGTAGGGCAGATTGCCTACGGCACCTGCCAGTGTCACGTTGTGGTCGTGAGAGATGGCTGTGCGGTAGATCAGATCCTGCCAGTCGGTATTAGCGGTACCAAGCACGCTGTAAGCCTCGCTCTCCGTACCACAGATGTCCTTGATCAGATTGCGGAACTGGTCACCGTCCATCACGTCAAGAGTCTTCTTTTTCTGGCTGATGGTCAGGCTTCCGGCGTAAGACACCTGGGGAGCGCTGCCCTTGCGGCCCTTCTTCGTAGTGATGATGATGACACCGTTAGAACCACGGCTACCATAAATAGCAGTGGCAGAAGCATCCTTCAGCACGTTGAACGACTCGATATCCTGCGGGTTGATCATGGAGAGGGGGTTGGCTAGACCCTTCACACCGTTGTTATCCATGGCCACACCGTCGATCACGATCAGCGGGTCGTTGGAGGCGTTCAGTGACGAACCGCCACGGACGCGGATCTGTGCACCACCACCAGGGGTACCGTCGTTACTGGTGATATTCACACCAGCGACCTTACCGGCGAGCATGTCTTGCGGGTTCACCACCAGACCCTTGTTCTTGGAGTCGGGCTTCAGGGCGGTGACCGAACCGGTCAAGTCGCTTTTCTTTACTGCACCGTAACCGATGACCACCACATCCTGAAGGACCGTCTGGTCATCTTGCAGTATAACTTCCACAGTTGGAGCAGCCTTCACCGTCACGGCCTGGTAGCCGATGTAAGAGATGGTGATGTTTGCACCTTCGTTGGCTTTCAGTACGAAGTTACCCTCGAAGTCGGTCACGGTGGCGGTCTGTGTGCCGTCAACGCGTACCGTTGCGCCGATAATGTCTTCGCCTGCAGCATCTTTCACATGGCCTTTGACATCAATCTGTGCAAAGGCACTCACGGATAGGAACAGCCCTAAGATAAGGCCGAGCATCCTAAGCGGAAAATGAATGTTTACCTGCTTCATCATTACTTTTAATTAGAGTTAATTGTTTATTTGTTATATCTGTTTATAATTCTGAGGCTTAGGTTCTACGGTGCAAAGATAGGATTCTTTTTGATACGTTGTTCTTTTTTATATTAAAAAAAATATAATTGCATAATGCAAACGTTTGCACGGGCGCGTGTGTACATTATTTCTTATGAGATAGAGGCAGTTATCTGATTTTTTTGTATCTTTGCATCGTTGATAATTAGAAACCAGATGAAAGAGCATGTACCGATGACGATGAAGGACATAGCCAAGGAGTTCGGAATCTCCGTGGCAACGGTGTCGCGTGCGCTGAGGGATTCGCCCCGTATCAGTGAGGAACGGCGGAAGGCGATCCAGCAGTATGCCCGTGAACACAACTTCTATCCCAATATCATCGGCGAGGCCCTGCGCCATAACCGCGTGATGCCGTCGAAGATGATCGGTGTCATAGTGCCGGAGTTCACTCACTATTATTTCTCTTCCATCCTGACGGGTATTGAGGAAGCCACTGCCGCACGGGGCTTCAACATTATGGTGGCCCTTAGCGGGGAACAGTATGAGCGCGAGGCCCGCATCTGTGAGAATTTCCTTCGCTACAAGGTCTGTGGGGTTATCGTCTCCCAAGCGAAGGATACGCGGAACTATGACCACTACCAGCGGCTATTGGATGCAGGGATTCCGCTGGTATTCTACGACCGGATATGTACGGGCGTGAACGCCAGTCGTGTGGTGGTGGATGACTATATGGGTGCTTATAATGCCGTAAACCATCTGATAGAGACTGGTTGTAAGCGTATTGCTTTCTATGGCAGTCCTATGAACCTGGAGATTTCTAAGAACCGTTACAATGGCTATAAGGATGCACTGCTGAAACATGGTATGCCCATAGACGAGAAGTTGGTCTGTGTTTGTGACAACCGCGTGGATGCCGAAACGGTGACGCCAGAGATTCTGGCTCTTGACACACCGCCAGACGGATTCTTCGCCGTGAACGACGATACGGCCATCGGCATCCTCTATACCGCTAAACATGCTGGTTACCGTGTGCCAGAGGACATCTCCGTCTGTGGCTTCACCAATGGTCAGAGAGCCATCGCCTGTGACCCGATGCTGACGACGGTGGAACAGCGTGGGCACCGTGTGGGAGAGGAGGCTGCAGAGATCCTGATGGACAAGGTGGAGGGCCTGAGTCCGATGGAAAAGGTGGAAAAGCGCGTCGTGCGCACCCGTCTCATTATCCGTGGAACAACAAGATAATCATGATATGAAACAAAAACCTGATCTTTCCTTTTGGAAATTATGGAACCTGAGTTTCGGGTTCTTCGGCGTGCAGATTGCCTACGCCTTGCAGAGTGCAAATATTTCGAGAATCTTCGCCACCCTTGGTGCGGATCCGCACAACCTGAGTTATTTCTGGATCCTGCCCCCGTTGATGGGTATCCTCGTGCAACCGATTGTTGGCACGCTCTCCGACAAGACGTGGACGCGCTTTGGGCGACGCATACCTTATTTATTTATTGGTGCCGCCGTAGCCGTGCTGGTGATGTGCCTGCTGCCGAACTCAGGATCTCTGGGACTGACAATCGGGGCCGCGATGATGTTTGGACTGATTGCCCTGATGTTCCTTGACACGAGCATCAACATGGCGATGCAACCATTTAAGATGCTTGTGGGTGACATGGTGAATGAGAAGCAGAAAGCCAAGGCTTACTCTATCCAATCGTTCCTCTGTAATGCAGGATCGGTGATGGGCTATGTATTCCCCTTCGTGTTTACGTTTATTGGTATCAGCAATGTGGCGGAGAAAGGCGTGGTGCCTGATTCCGTTATCTGGTCGTTCTATATCGGTGCGGCTATCCTCATCCTTTGTGTCATTTACACGACATCAAAGGTGAAGGAGTGGAATCCGCAGGAGTATGCAGAGTATAATCCTGTCTCTGAGGAAAAAGAAGAGAGTGCCAATTGGATCACCCTTCTGAAAAATGCGCCTTCTACTTTCTGGAAGGTGGGACTGGTACAGTTCTTCTCTTGGGCAGCGATGCTCTATATGTGGAACTATACGACGGGTGCCATTGCCGAGGTGGTGTGGAACACCACTGATGCCTCGAGTGAGGCCTTCCAGGAGGCAGGTAACTGGACGGGAATCCTCTTTGCCGTACAGGCTGTGGGAAGTGTGATCTGGGCTGCCCTGCTGCCGCAGTTCAAGAACACGAAATTGGCTTACTCCGTGAGTCTGGTGATTGGCGCTATCGGTTTTATGATGGTACCTTATATCCATGACCAGTATATGCAGTTTGTCCCCTTCCTGATGATCGGTTGTGCCTGGGCTGCGATGCTCGCCATGCCATTCACGTTCGTTACGAACGCCCTGCAAGGTTACGGTCACATGGGTGCTTATCTGGGCCTGTTCAACGGTACGATCTGTATCCCGCAGATCGTCGCTGCCATTTGTGGTGGAGCCATCCTCTCGTTGGTGGGCCACCATCAATCGACGATGATGATTGTGGCGGGCGTCAGTTTCGTGATTGCCGCTGCCTGTGTCTTCGTGATCAGGGAGAGGAAAACGGCTTAGCATTTGCTTATGATCCGCTCACTCTGGATAGCCCTTTGTCTGGTGTTCTCACTGCCTGTCGTTGGCAGTGAGAATCTGCTGACGGAGCGGTATAACCTTTCTTATCTGGATCTGAGCAACGGTCTTCCCCATAATAATGTAAGCGATATTTTCAGAGACTCAAACGGCTTCCTTTGGATTTCCACCTTCGGTGGTGGACTGGTGCGCTATGACGGCTATAGTTTTATGGAACCTCGGCTGGATCTGAACAGCAAGTCGTGCAGAAGTATTACCGAGGATGATTTCCATAGGCTATGGGTCGCGTTTGATGAGGGTATCAACATCATCGATCTGAGGACGATGAATGCTGTGGTGCCTGACCATCCGGAGCTTCAGGAGTTGATGTCCCAGCCTTCCATCAGGTGTTACCGTGATGCCATCGGTCGTATCTGGATTATCAACGATCAACAGGTCAGTCTTGTGACGTTTAAGGGACAGGGGGAGATCGATCGGATATGTGCCTATCCTCACCCGTGGCGAATGCTCGACATGGCGATCTGTGACTTGGAAGGCAATGGCAAGCCGTGGATTGGCATAGATGGTGGCCTTTACAGATTGGTTGAGAAAGACGGGAAGTTAGTGCGTGAGGAGATATCTGCCTTGCTGAAACCCTTGCAAGGCCATTATATTACCGATATCCTGAAACGAAATAATGTCGTGTGGATTACAACCAACATGGGACTCTTCCGTTATGATCCGTATAAGCAGAAACTTGATGAGTATCATCACTCCAGTGCACCAGGATCTCTTTCACATGTTTTCCTGTCGAGCCTGGCAGTAACGCCAGACAATCATCTGCTGGTAGGTTCGCTGTTTGGTGTTAACATCTACGATGACCTGACAGACAGTTTTACGGCATGGACCACGGAAAGTAACCCTCCGTTGAAGAGTGATTTTGTACACAGTATCCGAGTATTTCATGGACATATCTGGATATGTACAGAGTCGGGAGGAATTACCTGTCTGGCTCCCCGCCGACTGTTGCTGCGTAACTCCATTCATACAAGTGATCCCCGTTCTTTGTCGCCTAATCCTGTCAATGCCATGTATGTTGATTCCGATAAGCGTCTGTGGGTAGGAACGGTGGAAGGAGGACTTAACCTCAGGGAAAAAGGCTCGACGGATTATATCCACTTTACGACCTCTAATTCCGGATTGTCGCATAACAGTGTCTCTGCCCTTGTCGCTGATCAGCATGGCAGGCTTTGGATAGGCACTTGGGGAGGTGGTATCTGTGTGACTGACAGGAAAAGTCCGCATAGGATATCGCGGCTCGAACTTCCTGGGGAGTATTTTATACGTACCACCTTTGTAGGGGCGCTTGCCAACGATACGATTAATGATGGTTTGTGGATTGGCAGTAATGCGGGTCTGTTTTATTATGATTTCAAGACACAGAAGATAGAAGATCCGTTTGAGGGATGCCGTAATGTAACTGGTAGCATTGGTGCCATCGTCGATCGTGACGGTTTCCTTTGGATGGGCTGTATGCAGGGCTTAAGAATCGTCGATCTTAACTCAGGGCGTCAGGGACACAGACCGTTTAAGACGGAGGGTATCACCCATAAACTTGACGAGCCTGGTTCCCGAATAGTAGATAAGGTATCCTCTTTCTGTCAGGCGAAGGATGGTACCCTCTGGCTGGGTAGTAATGGCTATGGGCTTTATCGGTTGGTAAAGGATGACAAGGATGACCACAGACATTTCGAGGCTTTGACCACGGAAGACGGATTGGCCTTCAGCGGTGTTAAGGGTGTTATTGAGGATCTGAACGGACGTCTATGGGTGACGACTCAGAATGGCCTGTCGGTATATGACCCTAAGACTCATGTCTTCTCCAATTATTATGAGAACGAGGGTCTTATTAATCACCATTTCTATTGGAATTCAGCAGCCAGAGACGATGCAGGCGTTATCTATCTGGGTAGTGAGGGGGGCCTGATAGAGGTGCTTGGGGAAAACAACGAGTCCAAACCATACGGCAAACTCGTTTTTACCCATCTGATGGTGGATAACCAAGAGGTGGCTGCAGGCAGTGATTATCTGTCGGAGGACATTTCCATTGCTTCGTCCATCCAGTTGCGAGAAGGCAACCGTTCTTTTTCAATCGCCTTCTCTGCCTTGGATTATGGAAATGAGGAACAGACCGTGTTCAGTTATAGAATGAAAGGTCTCGAGAAGGAATGGACGCCTCTGATGCTTGGTGAGCATTCCGTTCGATACAGTGCACTGCCTGCCGGACGATACACCTTCGAGGTCAGATATATGTCAACCCTGTCTGGAGAATATTCCGATACGGCTTCAATTGAGGTTGTGGTGAGTCCGTATTTCTGGAACAGTTGGTGGTTCCGTCTGTTGCTGAGTCTTATGTTTGTTGGACTGATTATCTTCATTTATAACAGACGGGTGGCTGAACTGAAGCGTCGTGAGGCAGAACAGTTGTTGAATCCGATCCGAAAAGTGTTGCAGGAGTCCGAAAACCCCGTACAACTGCAATCGCGTATCCAGAATATCCTCGACAATCAGGAGCGTTACAAGAAGAGCGTTTCCAAGAGTGTAGAGGCCGACAAGGAGGAGGTGCGGCAAGGCACCCGGCCGTTTATGGAACGGGTAATGGAGGTGATGGAGGAGAACTATACTAACTCGGAATTTGGCGTTCAGGAATTCTGTGATGCCATTGGTATGAGCCGTAGCGTGGCCAGTAAGCATCTGAATGCCGAGGTAGGTGTACCTGTCGGGCAGTTTATCCGTAACTACCGCTTAAACATGGCAAAGGAGTTGCTCTCTGCGAAGACAGGCAACCGCAATATTACTGAGATTGCCTATAGGGTAGGCTTTAACGATCCCAAATATTTCACCCGTTGTTTTACGAAAATGTTTGGGACGAATCCAAGTTCTTATACGGAATCATAAGTGGACGAAATGCACTTATTTTGTTGAATAATTACTTTTTGTTAACCTATTATCGTTTTGTCCACCTATTAAACCGTTTTGTCCACTTGATTTAGATCAAAGCAGGTTACTTTTGCGAAAAATTTCACTAACAAATATTTATTCTTAAATTAAAAACAAATGACAATGAGAAAACAAGTATTATTCTCTGCGATGCTGTTCTTGGGAACTCTGGCAGGATTGACTGTCTGCCCGACTACTGCGACGGCGTCTGTGCAACAGGATCAGACCATCAAGGTCAGTGGTCAGGTTGTTGATCAGAATGGAGAGGCGCTCATTGGTGCAACCGTCCGATTGAAGGGTGCCCAGAGTGGCGTGGTGACCGACTATGATGGTAACTTCTCCATGGATGCTCCTGCTAATGCAACACTCCTTGTGAGCTATGTAGGCTACAAGGACCGCGAGATTGCCGTACGTGGGCGCGCGATCCTTAATCAGATTCAGCTGGAATCTGATGCAATGGTGCTCGACCAGGTGGTCGTCGTCGGTTACGGTACTCAGAAGAAAGCTGACCTGACTGGTTCAGTGTCGATTGTGAATGCCGACGAACTGAAGCGCGTGTCAAATTCCAACATCTCTACAATGCTGGAAGGTAAGGTGGCTGGTGTGCAGGTCACCTCTGACGGTCAGCCTGGTGCAGACCCATCAGTGCGTATACGTGGTATCGGTAGCTTCGGCAGCACTGCTCCACTATATGTGATCGATGGTGTACCCATGGGTACCACCATCCGTGATTTCTCTCCGAACGACATCGAGACCATTCAGGTGCTGAAAGATGCTTCTGCTGGTGCTATCTACGGTTCGCGCGCTGCTAATGGTGTGGTGATCATCACCACGAAGAACGGTCAGAAGGACCAGCCGCTGAAGGTTGATTACAAGGGCTATTTTGGTATTGATCAGATCCCAAGTGGTGTTTATGACGTGATGAACGCCGATCAATATAGCACCTATCTTGGTCAGGCTTGCGCTAATTCAGGAACACTTTTGCCTGGTGGTTACAGCCAGGTGTCTGACGGCATCTATAAGTTCCAGGATAATACCAATACGGACTGGTTCAAAGAGGTGTTTAAGACGGGAATTCGTCAGAATCATAATGTGAACCTGAGTGGTGGCGGTGCCAATAATACTTATAATATAGGTCTGGACTACTTCAAACAGAAAGGAACCTTAGAGGGTGCTGGTCCAAACTACGAGCGTTTCACTGCCCGTGTGAACAACACAATGGACACAAAGTTCATCAAGTTCCGTACCAGTCTGGTCTATTCTCATTCCAATCAGGATGGAATGGGTAGAGCCAACACAGACCCGTCGTTTGTGCAGGGCTTGTATGGTGAGAACAACCCCGTGATTTTCGATGCTCTCCTCATGCAGCCGACCATTAAGGCATATGACGAGTCAACATGGGTACTCGATGACAAAGTAGGTGCAGCCAGCAACTGGAACTACGACTCATACGGTTATGGCACCTATTACGACACTGTTCATGGTGATATATCTTCAAGAAACCCCTTGCTGTATAACAACATGCTGACCCGCAATACCATCGTCGATCGTTTTGTTGGTACGGCATCTGCTGATGTTGACTTGCTGAAGATGATTGGTCTCGAAAACAAGAATCATAAACTGTCATACAAGATCAACCTGTCATATAGTAAGTCTGTCACTCAATACAAGACATGGGTATCAGCCTGGATTCAGAGTAACCGTGTATATCTCGACAAATCAAACGAGACACTTACCAAAGGAAAGGATTCTTATGGAGATGCCCTGATAGAGAATACACTGACTTACGACGGTACCATCGGTCTGCATCATGCTAATATCGTGCTCGGTCAGACCTTTGAGCAGGAGAACACAGACATTCTGACAGCCAGAGGCATGAACTTCCCTGAACCGTATTATCTGCAGATTCAGAATGCCGGCACAAGAGATGCCAGTTCATATGAGTACAAGCACACCATGGCTTCTTACTTCGCCCGTCTGAACTATGATTACGATGGCAAGTATTTGCTTTCTGCCATTGTTCGCCGCGATGGTAGCTCACGTCTGTCCAAAGACCGTCGTTGGGACACCTTCCCCTCTATATCTGTCGGCTGGCGTTTCGATAAGGAGAAGTTCTTCCCCATCGACCGCAATATCGTCAATATGTTCAAGGTTCGTGCCAGCTATGGCGAACTGGGTAATGAGAATATTGCAGACGGTGTCTTCGAGATGACGATGGCCCGTAACAACATGACTTACAGTTTTGGTAACCAGCCTGTCACAGGTTCTGCTGCCTCGAAATTCGTGGTTGAGGATGTCTATTGGGAGAAAAAGAAGACGATGAATGTCGGTATCGACCTGGCCTTCTTCAACAACCGCATTGAGTTCACGGCAGAGTGGTATAAGAACAAGTCTGAGGATCTGCTCTTCGATCACGTTCCCGTTCCCAACAGCGGTGGTTTCGCCAATTCTGAGGTTACCATGAATGCAGCCTCTATGGAGAACAGTGGTTTCGAGTTCTCTCTGACTTACCGTAACAATGACCATCCGCTGAAACATCAAATCAGTGCAAACTTCAGCACCCTGAAGAACAAGGTGACGTCGCTCGGTTTCGGTACGGAGTCCTATCCTGATGGCGACTATATGACATACGTAGGCCAGGAAGTGGGTCAGTTCTATGGTTATGTCTATGAAGGCATTGCCCGTACCCAGGCTGACCTGGATGCCCATGCCACTCAGAACGGTGCCAATGTGGGTGACTGCCTCTATAAGGATGTCAGTGGTAAGGACGGAGTGCCTGACGGTATCATTGATTCTAATGACCGTGTGATTCTTGGAAGTGGTCTGCCGAAGATTAACTTCGGTCTGAGCGCACACTTGGAGTATAAGAATTTCGACTTGAGCATCTCTACATATGGAGCCTTGAACTATCATGTGTCTGATGCAATTTATAACAGCCTGACTTCTTGTTATGGTCCTAAGAACAAGGATGTCTCCATGTTGGGAGCCAATCAGTGGAACGGTGACACTTATGTTTCTGATGTTCCCCGTACTTATTATTCCAATAGCGCTTCAATGGCTTGGAACGACCTGTTCAGCGACCGTAAGATTCAGAACGCCGCTTATTGGAAGATTGCCAACATCGAGTTAGGTTACAATGTGCCTGACAAGATCTTCAAGAACTATGTCAGTGGTGTCCGTATCTATGTGTCGGCACAGAATTTATACACCTTCACTGGTTACAAGGGTTACAACGTAGATTATGCCGGTGGTACCTTCACCCCGGGTTACAACTACTGTTCATACCCGTCTGCACGAAGCTTCATGGGTGGTCTTCTCTTCTCATTCTAATGAAGAATCGGAATAAAGGATAATTTGAATAAATGTAATATTCTATGAAACTATATAAATTTTCACTGGCCCTTTTGGTGGGCCTCGGCACGCTGACGTCGTGCGAAGATAAGCTGGATGTGGTAAATGTCAATCAGCAGACTGCGAGTACCTTTGGATCGACGGCCAAGGAGTTGGAGGAAAGTGTTATCGCAGCTTATAACCACATCCGTATGGAGGGAACCTATGCCCGTGTAGGCTATGGCTATGATGTCTGTCGTGGTGATGAGGTGTGGAACTCCTCTCAGGTATGGTATTTGCCATACGACGATCTGAACACCTCCATCGATAATGAGATGAATCAGTGGGTATGGCGTGACTGGTATTACACCATCAATGTTTGTAACTATATCCTCTATCGTGCCGGTGAGGACTATTCCGTCTTGGACGAAGGTATGAAGCGGGCTGTCGGACAAGCACTCTTCCTGCGTGGTCTGTCTTACTATAATCTGGCAGGCTATTATCAGAATCCTACCCTGATGTTGGATTATGGTTCTTATTCTTCATTGGAAACCCTCTATTCTGAGAACGCCACTTATGATGAGGTCTGGGATCAGGTGGAGAAGGACTTCACTGAGGCCATGACGTTGCTGCCCAGCCGCGATGCCGGTGGTGAGTGGGCCAAGGGTCGCGCCACCTGTGGTGCTGCTGCCGGCTTCTATGCCCGGGCTCTGATGATGCGCCATAAGTACAGCGAGGCGCTTAACGTGCTGAAGGCTATCATTAACGGACAATATGGTCACTATGAGCTGATGAAGAACTATGGTGACAACTTCCGCGAGGGTTCTGCCTATGAGAATAACAACGAGAGTCTGTTTGAGGTACAGTTCTTGGATTATGGCACACAGGGTACCGATGACGAGTGGACGCCTGTCAACACCAGTGCCAATGCCACACAGGGTCATGCCATCGAGAGCAACTATGCTCCTGGCGTCTTTGGTGGTTGGGCAGACCTTTCTGCTTCGCCCTGGCTCTACAACCTGTTCAAAGAAGAACGCACCACCAGTGGTAGCCTTGATCCGCGCCTCTACTGGACCATCGGCACCTATGAGCCAGAATGGGATGGCTTTGAGAATGGCAACGTCGCTTTCATGTCGCCGATGTCTGCTGATACTTATGTGGTGACCAACAACAACAATGGTGGTCTGCCCATTGCCAAGTGGACGAACATGCGCACGAACCTTTATAATAGTGTCGTGACGGGTCTTCACTGCGGTATCAACATTCGCATCATGCGCTACTCTGATGTGCTGCTCCGTGCCGCTGAGTGCGAGAACGAGGTGAGTGGTCCGACACAGCAGGCCATAGACTGGATCAACCAGGTGCGTAACCGCGCTGGCTTGGCAAGCCTCAACCTCTCTGACTTCAGTTCGAAAGACAAACTTTTCGAGCAGATAGCCAATGTGGAACGTCCGAAGGAATTCGGCTGTGAGTTCGGCCGTGGTTTCGACCTCATTCGCTGGGGATTCTTCTACAACGCTGACCGTCTGCAGCAGATCAAGGAGCACGCAGCTGTCAACTTCTGGACTCAGGCAAGTTATGATAACGGCAGTATCAGCTATACACCGAAAGATCCTGTCGATTATAGTTCCTGCAGTAAGAGTTCATACGATCTGTGGACTCAAGGTCATGAGTTCATTCCTATCTATCAGGGTGTCCTGGATGCCAATCCCAAACTGAAGGGTAACTCGGCTAACTTCGGAACCAGCAATGCTGATCAGCTGTACGGTCCGGTACATCCTGTGGTGAAGCTCTGATAAAGGGAAAAAGGTAAATAATTAAAAAGTAAAAAGAATACAATTATGAAATATCTCAATATATTAGCAACAGGACGATTGGTACGCACCATCGTCTTCTGTTCGGCTGCCCTTTGTCTGATGGCTCTAACGAGCTGTGAGGGTGGTGACCTGTTCAGCATCAATGGACCGGACTGGATGTCTGAAAAGATAGATTCCATTGCTGCTGCAAAAAACCAAGGTGGCGACGATCCGGAAATCGAAGGTATGCACGAAGATGTTTATAACATTGGCGCAGAAGATCTGTCCTCCGGTTTCTGGACGCTGGGAAAGACTTATGTCGTTCCTGCAGGTGAGAAGTGGATTGCTCAGTTCAACCTCACGGTGAACCCTGACAATGTGTATTACAAGAACTGCTACATTGTGTTCAATGACTATAATCCTGACTCAGATGATCATCTTGGCACTGAATATGGTGTGATTCGCTATGACAATGATCCCACCAAGAATTCTGAGTGGGGTAATAATATTGACAGAAGCCTCGTCAAGGCCAATTTTGAGAATTCTTCGGCTAATGACGCAGAGACCGATGCCAGCGTACAGAATTTCAATGGTAAGGTGACCGTCACTGTTGATCGTACAGAAGGTGGAGTCCATTATACGATTAGCAATGGTACTTGTACAAAGGAGTATATCCAGCCTTATGATTTCCCGTCGAATGATGCTGATGGTCGTCTCTGCTGCCGTATTGGTATCGAGAAGGCTATCGTCAGTTTCACCGGTTCAACCATCGAGCCTATTGGCGGTTTCACCTCCAAGGAAGACAAGCAGCCGTTGTCGCTGTCGCTCAACGGTGTTCCCAAGAAGGTGCTCCAGGGTGTGACGTTCGAAGAGGCATTTGCCAATGTGACGGCTACAGTACAGTTCGAACAGGGCGTATCAAAGGATGTGAATTTCGGTGACCTGACCTTCGAGGTCATTCCCGATATGAACAATCTGGGCCAGAAGACCCTCGTGGCTGCTTATGCTAAGACCTTCAAGGGCGAGTCTGCTACACCTGTTATCGGCTATGCACAGTTTGAGATCGTTGATAAGATGTACACCTGTCTCGGTGCTACCGATAACTCTACAGCCTGGTGGGGTGCTCACTCCGATAAGATCAAGGTGGCTCCGGGTGAGACCTTCCTGACTTCCTTCACCAACTACACCAGTGGTGCTAACAACTGGAATAACTTCGTGGTCGTTCTGACAAACTATAATGACGACGAGTATGCTGTGGTTCGTGCTGACAACTACGGATGGGGTGCCGGCTATGACGGTAATCCTAACCTGTGGCTGAGCGGTCCTCAGAATGACTGGGGCGCATGGCTCGCAGCCATGGACGGTGCTAAGGTGAACGTGGCCGTTACGAATAATGGTGATGGCTCTGCCGACGTACAGGCTGTGATGCTGGGTAATGACGGTAAAGTTTATACTCAGGAGTATAAGGGTATCGCCATTGATCCTGATGATTTCTACTTCCACTATACGGTTGACGGCTGTCATCTGGAGTTTGATACAGTAATCGGTGCAGACGATAACTCAACAGCCTGGTGGGGTGCTCATTCCGATATGTTCAATGTGCCTGCTGGTAAGACCGTTTCCACACGCATCAAGAACTACACCAGTGGTGCCAACAACTGGAATAACTTTGTGGTCGTTCTGACGAACGATAATAACGACGAGTATGCTGTGGTTCGTGCTGACAACTACGGATGGGGCGTCTGCTACGACGATAATCCGAACCTGGTACTCAGCGGTCCTCAGAATGACTGGGGCGCATGGCTTGCTGCTATGGATGGCGCTACGGTTACTGTCTCTGTCACCAATAAGGGCGACGGTACGCTCGATGTGAAGTGTGTCATGCTGGGCAATGATGGTATCACCTACTATCAGAGCTATGAGGGCATCGCTCCCGTTGATGCAGCAGATGTGTGGTTCCGTTTCACAGTCGATGGCTGCCATCTGGTGTTCGAGTAGAAGAAGGATCACATGCGACATCATTTAATTAGTTAGTAAATTTTCGTAGGGGGCGGACTTTGTGAAGCCCGTCCCCTTCTCTTTTCTCCTTAACACTGTAAGTTATGAAAGCGAAAACAATTGTGTGGTCGCTGGTAGCCCTCATTGTGCCTACGCAGATGACAGCCCAGACCCACCAGTCCTCCCAAGAGGCCTTTACGACAGACACGCCGATGGTACACGATCCTGTGATGGCTCAGGAGGGCGACACCTATTATATATATGCGACGGGTATGGGTGTCCAACAGATGACTTCCAAGGACCGCAAGGTTTGGACTGTATCCCCCAATCCTGTCATGTCGGTGATTCCCCAGTGGACACGCGACTCTGTGCCGGGTTTCCGCCATCATGTGTGGGCCCCCGATGTTATCCAGTATCATGGCAAGTGGTGGCTCGCATACAGTTGTTCTACCTTCGGGCGCAACGGTTCCGTCATCGGTCTGCTCTCTACCCATTCATTGGCCTCGTGCCTGTGGGATGACGAGGGTGCCATCGTCTGTTCCCGTGAGGGACGTGACAATTGGAACGCCATCGACCCCAACTTCGTTATTGATGACAACGACCAGCCATGGCTTGTATGGGGCTCTTTCTGGGATGGTATCCAACTGGCTCGTCTCGACACGACGATGCATATCGCCAAGGGCGAGAAGCCACGTACCATTGCCCGTCGCTTTAACCTGACGGCTCCTGATGGCAAGAAGGCGCTCTCTACCAATCCCAATCCTCCGAAGAACCCGACATCCGACTTCGCAGGACCGAATGCGATCGAAGCTCCATTTATCTTCAAACACGCAGGATATTATTATCTCTTTGTCTCTTGGGACTATTGCTGTCAGGGAGCAAAGAGCAATTACCGTGTGGCCGTAGGCCGCAGTAAGACTGTCGATGGCCCGTATCTCGATCCCGATGGCATCGACATGCGCGATGGTGGCGGAATGCTTTTCCTTGAGGGCGACAAGAAAGAGTATGAGGCCGCAGGTCATTGTGCTGCCTATCATATCGACAATCAGGATATCTTTATCTGCCACGGCTATAGCGTAGCCCAGCAGGGAGCCTCCGTACTCATCCAACGTCCTATCGTTTGGACTTCTGACGGTTGGCCTGAGTTATAGGGGTAAATCATTAAAAAGGTAAGAAGGTAAGAAAATAATAAAGTAAAAAAAACGTTAGGTAAAATATGATGAAGATGAGTGATAATAAAAGGGGAAAGAACGTGGTAATGAAAGTTTTACTTTTTTACCTTTTTACCTTTTTACCCTTAGCCGCTTTCGGCTATGAGCTGAAGCGTGTCAGCGTGCATGATCCCAGTGTCGTGTGGGAACCAACGTCGAAGACATACTATATCTTCGGCTCTCATCGGGCTGCTGCTAAGACCACCGACCTGATGAGTTGGACGGCCTTTGCACCGACCTATGACTATAGCGCCTATGATCCCTCTGCGTGGTCAGGTGCCTATGGCGGCTATTCAATCGATGGTAACCAGTGGGCTCCCGATGTCATTTGGAACAAGGCGATGAACAAGTGGTGCATGTATCTCAGCATCAACGGTCCGACGTGGAACTCCAGCATCGTTTTACTCACTGCCGACAACATCGAAGGCCCCTATCTCTGTCAGGGACCTGTGGTCTTCTCTGGATTCAATGTCACCTCAACGGCTGGTGTCAGTTATAAACTCACCGACTTAGAAAAGGCCATCGGCACGCAGGCAAGTCTGCCCGAGCGCTATAATGTCGGCAACAAGTGGGGTGAGCGTTGGCCTCATTGCATCGACCCTTGTGTGTTCTACGATGAAGAGGGCAAACTCTGGATGTCGTATGGTTCGTGGAGTGGTGGCATTTGGATGTTGGAACTTGATGAGAACACGGGTCTGCGCGACTATCAGGTAAGTTACCCAGAGCAGGGCAGTGGCAACGGTGTTACCAGCGATCCCTATTTCGGCAAGAAGATCGCGGGTGGCTACTATGTCTCGGGTGAGGCCTCCTACATCGAGTACATCGATGGTTGGTATTTCCTCTTCGTTACCTATGGTGGCTTGGCCGCCGGTGGCAATAAGAACGATTACAACAATGGTGGCTACCAGATGCGTGTGTTCCGTTCGAAAAAGCCCGATGGTCCCTATGTGGATGCACGTGATACGGATGCTATTTTCACGAGTTTCAAGACCGACTTTGGTCCCAGTGCCAACGACAACCGTGGTGTCAACATCTTTGGCGCCTATAGCGAGTGGGGGAATCAGGCTAAGGGTAATTATGGCGAGCGTTCACAGGGACATAACTCTATCATTGCTGCGGAAGACGGACGAACCTATCTGGTCTATCATACCCGTTTCCAGAATCGTGGTGAGGAGCATCAGGTGCGCGTTCATCAGGTGTTCCAAAACGAGGACGGTTGGCTCGTGGCTGCTCCCTTCGAATATACTGGTGAGCAGGTGAAGAGTGTTGACATCGCCACAACCCAACAGGTTGCCACCGATCGTATCCCTGGTACCTACCAGTTGCTTATTCACCCCTTTAAGCTCGACCACACCAAGAAGGAAGCTGCCAAACCTGTGGAGATTGAATTGCATGCCGATGGTTCTATCACAGGCGGGGCCACAGGCTCGTGGGCCGTTCAAGTGGGAACTTCGTATATGACCGTTACGCTCGACCGTGAGTACAAGGGCGTCATGATCGAACAGACGCTCGAACCCACTGACGACAAGACCATCGCCTTCTCCGCCCTCAACCGCAATGGCGTCACTGTCTGGGGCTATCAAACCTCCAGTACTTCCGCCATCCACGAAGTAAAGAGCGACGAGGTAATGAATGAGAAATGGTACACCCTCAGTGGCCAGTGCATCTCGCGTCCCACCACCAAGGGCATCTTCATCCACAACGGCCGTAAGGTCATTGTCAGATAACCCCATGAAACAAAAACTATTCCTGCTGATAACGACCATCTTCATGACCTTGACTGCCTCTGCGCAGCAGCTGTCGTGGACGGCCGATAACGGCAATGGTACATTTACCAATCCGCTCTTCTACGACGAGTTCTCCGATCCCGACATTCTCCGTGTCGGCGATGACTACTATCTGGCAGGAACCACGATGCACACTGTGCCCGGTCTCGTGGTTCTCCATTCGAAGGACCTGGTGAACTGGGAGAACATCTCCTATTGCTTCGACCGTTTCGACTTCGATGACGATGCCTTCTCTTTGAAGAATCATCAGGAGATCTACGGTCAAGGTGTCTGGGCACCAGCCATCCGTTATGCGAATGGCCAGTTCTATGTCTTTACGAACATCAATGGAAAAGGTCTTCAGTGCTATACCTCAAAAGATATCCGTGGGCCTTGGGAACACCATAATATGCAGGGGCGCATCTACGACCTTAGCGTGCTCTTCGACGATGACGGGAAGATTTATGCTATCCATGGCTATGGCGAGGTGAAATGTACAGAGTTGAAGCCTGATATGAGTGGCCCCATCGAGGAGACTGAGCGCACCATTATCCCAGAGGGTAGTGCTGTGGGCGAGGGTCACCATATCTATAAAATAGGTGGCATGTATTATCTCATCTCTACCGATTATCGTCCTAACGGGCGCACGTTGTGCTCTCGTTCAAAGAATATCTGGGGTCCCTACGAAACCGTCACCATCACAGCCGATGAGACCTTCGGCTACCATCAGGCACCCATCACGCAGATTCCTCGCGATGCTAAGTATCGTATTGGCGAGGATGGTACAATGTTTGGTATTCCCGAGGTCGATCAGGACGCTACCGCATGCACCAATATCCATCAGGGGGGTATCGTTGAAGATCAGAACGGACAATGGTGGGCCTTGCTCATGATGGATTTCCACTCGATAGGTCGCACGGTAACCCTTGCCCCCATCACGTGGAAAGACGGTTGGCCCATGGTCGGTCTTGAAGGCAATCTCGGTAGAGCGCCACGAACATGGCTGAAGCCTGCCATCAATATTGAGGTGAAACCACATGCCCCGTACGAGCGCAGCGAAGATTATAATGGCAAAGCGCTTGGCCGTATATGGCAGTGGAACCACAACCCTGATGACACCAAATGGAGTCTGAAGAAAGGTCGTCTGCGCCTGCAGACAATGCCTGCCGAACAATTGATGTGGGCTCGTAACACGCTCACTCAACGTGTCATAGGTCCCGTCTCTATCACCACCGTCGAGCTTTATACGAAGGGCATGAAGGATGGCGACGTGGCTGGTTTGGGCAATATCAACGTGCCTTGCTCCTGGGTCGGCATCGTCAAGGATGGTCCTCAAGCCATTCTCCGCTGCTTTGAACAGGCTATCAACGACACCATTGACACCACGGTTACGACAGAGAAGTTGTGGCTTCGCATGGTGGGTGACTACGACCACGATCGTGCCCACTACGAATACTCGCTTGATGGCACTAATTATCAGCAGATAGGTCGTGAGATGCCGCTATCTTATCAGCTCGTCTCGTTCCAGGGTTCGCGCCACGCGCTTTTCGCTTTCAACCACAAAGGCAAGAACGGAGGCTATGCCGAGTTCGACAACTTCACCGTTGAGGAGCCACAGGCTGACCGTTCTGGCAATATCCCTCATGGCAAGACCATACGTATCATCAATCTGGCCACTCAGAAACCGATGGTAGCACTACCTCATGGACTGCTCTATGATACGGATGCCTCAGATCATAGCCTTCAGACACGTTTCAAGGTGATCGACAAAGGTCAGGGCCAGGTGATCCTTCAGTGTGAAGATGGTCGTTACCTCTTTGTCTCTGGCTATGGCATCGCAGGTGATGTCCGCCTGACCACCGACGAGTCGAAGGCTGAAGTCTTTATGTGGCAGGATTATCAGAATCATGAGTTCATGCTCATGTCCATGCGCACCCACCGTTATCTCGGCAAGAGTCCCACCACAGGCAGTCCCTACTCCATGGACTTGCCCGGTGCTGACCCAGCCCGTCGCAATGGCGCTGTTTTACGTTGGGAAGAATAATGGGAATCTGCAGATTCGTTTTATAACCTTAATATAATAGTATAAGTCCTGCGAAACCTGCATAGCAGATCATACGGATGGGGTTGATCTTCAGGTAACCTGTGCCGAAGGCAGTGGCAACGAGGAGGGCGCAGCTAATGAAGAACTGCCAGGGGTTTTCCATAGGCGTGGAGAAGTTCTCCTTGCTACAGAGCAGGAGGGTGGCGGCGGCGAGCAGTCCCACGACGGCAGGGCGCAGACCTTTGAATATCGATTGTACCAGGGTGGTGTTCATGTATTTCATGAACATCCTGCTGATTAATATCATCAATATCAGCGAGGGCAGTACCAGTGCGAAGGTGGCCGTGGCAGAGCCGAGGACTGCCATCATCTCCCCATAGCCCGCATTGTGGATGGCGGTATAACCGCAGTAGGTGGCACTATTGATGCCTATGGGACCAGGCGTCATCTGCGAGATGGCGACGATATCCGTGAACTCAGATGTCGAGAGCCAATGGTGCGACTCCACCGTCTCGTGCTGGATCAGCGAGAGCATGCCATAGCCACCACCGAATCCGAAGAGTCCGATCTTGAAGAACGTAAAGAACAAAGACAGGTAGATCATGATTCTGTAGGTTTAATGAACATGCCGTAGAGATAGCCGGCGAGACCAGCTATTATAATAATATAAATAGGTGAAACACCGAGCGCCCAGATGGCCAGTGCACAGACGATGGGAATCCAGATGGTGTACCAATTGAGTTTCGCCCTTTGGCCCAAGCGGAACGTCGGTACGGCGATGAGCGCTACCACCGCAGGACGGATGCCCCGGAAGATAGCGGCCACGTAGGGATTATCCTTAAACTGACTGAAGAAGATGGCGATGGCAAGGATGATGAGAAACGAGGGGAGGGCCGTACCGATGGTCGTGGCAATGGCACCACGCGTCTTACGTAATTTGTAACCGATGAAGGTGGCGATGTTGATGGCAAACACTCCAGGACAACTCTGGGCAATGGCTATCAGGTCGAGCATCTCGTCTTTCCCCACCCACTGTTTCTTATTGACCACCTCTTCCTCTATCAAAGGAATCATGGCATATCCACCGCCAAGGGTGAATATGCCAATTTTAAAGAAGGTCTTAAATGAATCCCAATAGATGTTATTCTGCATGTGCCTCTACCCACTTTCTTGCATTTACGAAAGCCTCGATCCATGGAGTCACCTCGTCCTGACGACGGTCGGCAGGGTACCAGGCGTTCTGCCAGGGGAAGACGGCACGTTCTAAGTGCGGCATCATACAGAGATGACGACCGTCGGCAGAGCAGATACCAGCGATGTCGTAGTCGGAGCCGTTGGGATTAGCGGGATAGCCGTGGTAGTTGTACTTGGCAATCACGTTATAGGCACTCTCTGCCTCGGGCAGCGAGAATTTACCCTCTCCGTGAGCCACCCACAGACCAAGTTTGTTGCCACTCAGCGAACCGAACATCACACTGTTGTTCTGAGGAATGCTCAGGGTGATAAACTCACTCTCGAATTTGTGACTGTCGTTGTGCAGCATCTTGGCACCCTTGGCGCCAGTCAGACCGAGTTCGACCATCAACTGGCAACCGTTACAGATACCCAGCGAGAGAGTGTCTTTGCGGGCGTAGAATTTATCGAGTGCCTCCTTAGCCTTGGGGTTGAAGAGGAAGGCACCAGCCCAACCCTTAGCCGAGCCAAGTACGTCGGAGTTAGAGAAACCACCGCAGAACACGATCATATTGATATCCTCAAGCGTCTCGCGACCACTGATCAGGTCGGTCATCATCACGTCCTTCACGTCGAAGCCGGCGAGGTAGAGACTGTAAGCCATCTCGCGCTCACCGTTAGTTCCCTTCTCACGGATGATGGCAGCCTTTACACCAGAAGCCTTGCGGCGATCGGCGGAGATGCCATATTGTGCAAGCGTGCCCGTGAAGTCCTTGTTGAACTTCATCTCGATAGGCTGCTGCTTGTAGTTCTCAAAGCGCTCCTTAGCCTTGCCGTTGAAGCTCTGTTTGCGATCCAGCAGGTAAGAGGTTTTGTACCATGTGTCACGCAGGGCGTCGATGTCGAAGGTCTTCTCGGTATCGCCGGCCTTGACGACGATGGTGCGGCTGTCCCCTACGGGGTAGCCGATCTTGGCAAAGCCAACACCCTGCTCTTCCATGAAGTCCTTGAACTCCTGCTTGTGCTTGTCGCTCACCTCAATGACGACACCGGGGTTCTCTGCGAAGAGTGTCTTCACGATATCACCGTCCTTGCAGATGTCGTGCAGGTTGATACGCAGTCCGCCCTTGGTGTTGGCAAAGCACATCTCGAGTAGCGTGGTGATGAGACCACCTGCCGAGATGTCATGACCTGCGAGGATCCACCCCTTCTCAATCATCTGTTGGATGGCCATGAAGGCATCAGCAAAATACTCGGGGTTCTTCACCGTAGGCACGTCGTCGCCCACCTTGCCTAAGCTCTGGGCGAAGGCGGAACCACCAAGGCGTTGCTCGTCGAAACTGAAGTCGATATGGTAGAGTGATGCATTCTTGTCGTTCACCAATACAGGCGAGACCACCTTTTTGATGTCACTGACCTCACCACCAGCAGAGACAATCACCGTTCCCGGAGAGATAATCTTTTCGCCGTTGGGATATTGCTGACTCAAAGAGAGTGAGTCCTTACCGGTAGGCACGTTGATATGCAGGTCGCAGCAGAAATCAGAAAGAGCCTTCACACCAGCATACAGACGGGCATCCTCACCCTCCTGTGAGCGACAAGGCCACATCCAGTTGGCAGAGAGACTCAGTGAGTCCATACCCTCAGCCAATGGTGCCCAGACGATGTTCGTCAGTGCCTCGGCGACAGAGAGTACAGAGCCTGCTGCAGGATCAGCCAGACCAGCCTGAGGTGCATGACCGAGAGCTGTGGCAATACCCTTCACACCACGATAGTCGAGGGCTACGACACCACAGTCGCTCAACGGCAACTGGATCTCACCCTGGCACTGCTGACGGGCAATCTTACCCGTCACAGAGCGGTCAACCTTGTTCGTCAACCAGTCCTTACAAGCCACGGCCTCCAACTGGAGCACACGGTCGAGATACTCGTCGATCTTATCCTGTGAATAGGTTACATCCTGATAATGGCGCTCTACGGTATTGTCGCGCATGATGGTCTTCGGAGAGTGTCCGAACATCTGATCCACGTCAAGGTCGAAGGGTTTCACACCGTCACCCTGCTCGAAT
>Ga0129307_1000456_pt1 | contig 63418 bp, 59 predicted proteins | sample P1105metagenome_FD_94437 | JGI IMG/M metagenome (GOLD analysis project Ga0129307, IMG submission 94437) | Capybara group fecal microbial communities from Wisconsin, USA - P1105 metagenome | ecosystem: Host-associated > Mammals > Digestive system > Large intestine > Fecal | place: USA: Wisconsin... | reverse complement strand
TTGAGCCATTGTGTTCTACCTCCGGTTAATTTGATTGTGGTGATTTAATTATACCTAAAGGTGAGCCTTTGGCTCTATAAAATTTTTAATTATTCAATTTACACCATTATACGGACATTACTAAAAGAAGGCTGTATGTACTACCCAAAAAGAAAAAAGCATTATCTGGGAGTATAAAAGTGGTATTTTGTGCAACCCCAAATTGGGAAAAAGAAATTTGGGGATTTTTTCTAAAGAATTTGTACATCCCAATTTTTCATAAATAAAAAATGGGGATTTCAGGAGCCGAATAAACCCTTCGGGTTTGCTCGGCTCCTGCCCTTGTGGTATAATAATAAACAGAGAAAAAATCTAGCAATATAAGGAGAAGGATATGAAAAAGATCATTATACACATTCCGGAGCTGGTAACCTGCGCAGGCAAGGGACCAAAGCACGGAAAAGAGATGGCAGATGCCGGTATTATCAAGGATGGCGCAGTGGTAGTTATTGATGGAAAGTTCGCTTTTGTGGGAACTACCGAGGAATTGAAGCGGGTTTACGGTGATTTAGAGGATTGCGACGTAGTGGACGCAAGCGGATGCGCAGTAATTCCGGGACTGGTGGATTCTCATACACACTTTATCTTTGGGGGATATCGTGCAGATGAATTTTCCTGGAGATTAAAAGGCGACAGTTATATGTCCATTATGGAGCGTGGTGGCGGAATTGCATCTACCATGAATGCTACCAGAGGAGCCAGCGATCAGGAACTGATGGAAACAGGAAAAGAGCGCTTAGATCGGATGCTTTCCTACGGAATTACCACTGTAGAGGGCAAAAGCGGCTACGGAATGGACTATGAAACAGAATTAAGAATGCTTCGAGTTATGAAGAAGCTGAATGAAGAGCATCCGGTTGATATTGTGCCAACCTTCTTGGGACCTCATGCGATTCCACCGGAGTATACAGGCAGAGACAGGGAATTTATTGACTTCAATTTGAAAGAAGTTATGCCAAAGGTTAAAGAAGAAAATCTGGCAGAGTTTGCGGATATTTTCACTGAAAAAGGAGTATTCGATATTGAAGATTCCCGTTATTACTTAAGAGGAGCGAAAGAACTCGATTTCCGTCTGAAAGTCCATGCAGACGAGATTGTGGATTTGGGCGGAGCATCCATGGCAGTGGAAGAAGGATGTCAGTCTGCAGATCATTTGCTGATGGCATCAGATGAAAGTATTGAAAAACTGGCAAAGGGAAGCACAGTGGCAACTTTACTTCCGGCAACAGCGTTTAGCCTTGGAGCACCCTATGCAAAGGGACGTCAGATGATTGACTCCGGTTGTGCAGTGGCAATTGCATCGGATTACAATCCGGGAAGCTGCCATACCTGCAGCATTCCGCTTATTATTGCTATTTCTTGTATTTACATGCACATGACCATCGAAGAGGTATTAAATGCCTTAACCATCAACGGTGCGGCAGCAGTAAATCGTCAGGATACCGTAGGAAGTATTGAAGTGGGTAAAAAGGCAGACCTTGTTATATTAGATAAGCCGTCCATCCATTTCCTGCCATATTGTACAGCCATGAATATTGTAAAATCTGTGATGAAAGATGGAGAGTTTGTGAAATAAGACCAAATATTTCCATGATTAGCGCATGATATTTCGGACATACTAGCTTCAGATAAGGAAACTTATCGAAAAGAAATGGAGGAAATTTCAAATGGCTAATAACAGTAAAAGTAGTGGAAAAATGGCAGCTCCGGAATCTAAGGATGCTATGAATCGTTTTAAGGAAGAGGTTGCTTCCGAAATCGGTGTGAACTTAAAGCAGGGTTATAACGGTGATATCACCGCAAAAGAAGCAGGTTCCATCGGTGGCGAGATGGTGAGAAAAATGATTAAAACTCAGGAACAGCAGATGTCCGGAAACAGCAACAATCAGTAATAGAAAAGGTGTCAAAAGGGAAATCCCTTCTGACACCTTTTTTCTTAGGTAAAATCGATTTCGGTTAAAAGATGAATCATGGCTTTCATTTGTGGGGTCTGCCACTTATCTTTAAAATACAGCATTTGGCGATACATGGAGATATCAATTTCCGGCACATTTAAAATGGCGATGCTTTTATCCTTTACATAAGGACGGCATACGCAATCCGGAACAAAACTGATTCCGATTCCCATGGAAACCAGACGACAAATAATATCTGTATTCTGAACTTCTAAAAGAGGATGTACCCGCAGATTCATTTTGCCAAGCTGCTGTTCCAATTCCCCACGGTAATTGGATTCGCTGTCAGTGAAAATAAAGGGTTCGTTTACAATCTCTTCAATGCTGACGGTTTCCTTACTTGCAAGAGGATGGGATGCAGCACAGATAAAGCGGATTGGTTCGGCTAATTCTCTTGGACGAGCTAAATCCGGCTTTTCGTAGAGGCGATCCAGTGTGTAAATCAGGTCAATCTCATTTTCCCGAAGGGCGGATAACATACTTTTAAAATCCATGACTTTTACAATAAGGTCTACCCCCGGATGTAAAAAGCGATAGTAGTAAAGAATATCCGGTAAAAAGCTAATGGCAAGAGATTCTTCAAATCCCATCCGCAGTTCGCCGGTCATTTCTTCATTGTTCTTAATAGAATCTAAGGCATCACGCTCAAGAGAAAGCATTTCCTGGGCGTACTGATAAAGTTTTCGTCCTGCTTCCGTTAAGCTGATAGATTTTCCAAGACGGTCAAATACAGGAACTCCCAATTCCAACTCCAACTGCTTGATTTGGGCAGTAACGGCGGATTGAGAGTAGCCGAGGGCAAGGGCAGTTTTGGTAAAATTGCCGGAGTCTGCGACTTCGAGAAAGGTCTTTAAGTTTCGTAATTCCATAGTGTTCTTCTCCATCCATTAAAATTTTTGATTGTTTTTATAATAATGATTGATTTGACTGTTTGCACAATCCTGTTATAATTATATCCGGACGCTAAAAGAAAGACAAGTTAAATTTCACCGGAGGTATAATTTATGAAATCAAAATTATCGAGTACATTTGTTGTTGGATTTGCGGTATTCGCAATGCTCTTTGGTGCCGGAAACCTGGTATTCCCCCCATATTTGGGAATGCAGTCAAAAAGTAACTGGATTTACGGTTTCTTAGGCTTTGCTGTTATGGACGTAGTTCTGGCGGTTATCGTAATGAACGTTATTGCCAGCAAAAAGGACGGCGCAGATGGTATTGTGGGCATCATGGGTAATCATTTATCCAAACTGTTGATGCTGGCTTTGTATATCTGCATTGGTCCCCTTGTTGCTATTCCAAGAACAGCGGCAACCACTTATGAGTTATCTGTAGCACCCTTGGCGCCACAAATGAACTCTGTAGTTTTCTCAATTGTATTTTTTGGAATTGTGCTGTTGCTCTGCATTCGGCCATCCAAAATCATAGATATTATTGGTGCCGTATTGGCACCGATTCTGTTGGTAACCCTGGGAGTCCTGATTGTAAAAGGAATCCTGCATCCTTTGGGCAGCATCGCCCATGGCGGAGCCTTATATACTTCCGTACATACAGGTATTACAACCGGCTATCAGACCATGGATGCTATTGCGGCTCTTGCTTTTTCCATTCTTATTATAGCACAGGTTAAGGAATATAAGTTAAAAAATAAATCGGAAGAGCGAAAAATGATTCGTCATGCCTGCTACATTGCAGGTGCAGCCCTGGTTTTAATCTACGGCGGCCTGGCATATTTGGGGGCAAGCGTCAGTGAAATTTACCCGAAAGATATGTCCAGAACGGATATTATTATTAATCTTGCAAAAGATCTTTTGGGACCGGCGGGACTTGTGATGCTTTCCGTAATCGTGGCGGCGGCATGTTTGACAACAGCCATCGGACTGGTATCCTCCTGTGCCACCTATCTTGAAAAACTAACGGAAAAGAAGGTATCTTATAAAGTATTTTGTACCATTGTATGTGTTTTCAGCGCATTTTTGTGCAATGTAGGATTGGATAACATCATTGCTTTGGCAGCGCCGATTCTGGATTTCATTTATCCAATTCTGCTGGTATTAATTTTCCTGGCAACAGTGAAGGAATCTGTTGTGTCCAGAGCGGCACGCTATGGCGCTATTACCGGCGTGATTCTTTTTGTCATCGCACAGGCAATTGAAAATATTACACATGTATATTCCGTAATCGCCACCATGCCGCTGGCATCATATGGTTTTGCATGGATTCTTCCGGCAGTTGCGGGTCTTGTGATTGGAGCATTGATTGGAAGATTTGTTCCGGCAAGAGAAGCCATGGGTTATGGAAATTAATATATATCGTTCCACTTTAATAGAGGAGTCAGGTAGTACCCGGCTCCTTTTTGAATATTGTATTTTATTGTATATTTTGTCGGAGTTGTCTGGAAAGTATTGACAGATTTGTCAGACTATGGTTACAATAGCTACTGTAACTAAGTAAAGTAAGATTTTCAGAAAGGAGGTAAAGAACTATGACTATTAGAATTTTTGATTTTAACAACTTGCAGTGTAAGAATAGAATACCGGGACTTTACCTCAGTACGTGTACCCTAACGCCAAGGAAGCAGTAGGATAGGTACATTATTTTTGTGAATCATGATATAGTGCATTATAGCCTGAGGTGAATGGTTTTGCCTCAGGCTATTTTTATATATAAAAACAGGGAGGGATAAATGTGAAAAAACTTAGTGCGTGGAAAATGGGAAAACCCTATATCGGCTTTATTATTCTGGGAAGTCTGTGTATGTTTGCGGCTACGGTGCTGGAACTTTTGTTTCCGCTGGTAACCAAATCCATTGTGGATGATGTGATTCTGGGAGGAAAAACGGAATTACTGGCCCGGCTTTTGGCAGCAATTCTTGGAATTGGCATTTTTTCGGGATTGTTCCATTATGCCAAGGAATATACCTTTGACCGTATTGGCTGTGCGGTGGCTTCTGATGTGCGTAAAACCTTATTTACTCACATTCAGGGACTGTCCATGGATTACTTTGACAACACCAATACGGGAGAGCTTATGGCGCGTATCAAGGAAGACGCGGATATGATGTGGGATGCCTTTGGAATGACAGGTATGCTTACCATTCAGGTGACAGTTCATGTTATCGTGGTGGTTTATTGCATGCTGACCCAGAACATGTTGCTGACGATTTTTCCGGTTAGTGTCATGCTGATTATGGCTATCCTTGCCATTTATATGGAAAAAGAGTTGGATAAGGTTTTTGGGGATATCAGTGAGAAAAATGCGGAACTGACCACGGTGGCGGAGGAAAATATTTCCGGTGTCCGTACGGTAAAAGCCTTTGTAAGAGAGGATTACGAGATTGAGAAATTTCGGAAAAAGAATACAGAGTACTGTGACCTCAATATGAAAATGACAAAAATTCTGGTTCGAATCTACCCCTATTTTGAACTGGTGGGTAAGATTTTACCGGTCATGACGGCAATTCTTGGCGGTTTTCTGGTGGCAAAGGATGAAATGACCATCGGAACCTTAGTGGCTTTTGTGGAATACAGCCGTAACATTGTGTGGCCTTGCGAGGTAATCGGTGAACTGGCAAATGAAATTTCTGCCATTCATGCTTCTTACAAGAAGATTAATAAGGTGATGGATCAGGAACCCACAATTTTCAACAAAGAGGATCCGGTGGTGCTGCCGGAAGTAAAAGGAGAAATTACCTTTGACCATGTGGACTTCGAAAGAGAAGGCCATGATGTATTAAAGGATGTGAACTTCACGGTGAAAGCCGGACAGACCTTAGGAATCATGGGAGAAACCGGTTCCGGCAAATCCTCGGTTATCCGGTTGATGGGAAGACTCTTTGATGTTACCGGAGGAAGCGTGAAATTGGACGGTGTGGATGTTCGGGATTTGACGTTACGACAGGTGCGGGGAAGTATTGCATCAGTTATGCAGGAAGTCTTTCTTTTTTCCGATACGGTGAAGGATAATATTCGTATGGGTGATAAAGAAAATATCAGCCGTGGAGAAGTTGTGAAAGCAGCCAAGCAGGCAAAAGCGCATAATTTCATTCTGGAAATGGACAAAAACTACGAGACCGTAATCGGTGAGCGAGGAGTAGGACTTTCCGGCGGACAAAAGCAACGAATCAGTATTGCAAGAGCTTTAACTAGGAAATGCCCGATACTTATTTTTGATGATGCTACCAGTGCTTTGGATATGGAAACAGAGCGGGAGATTCAGAAGGAATTAAAGGAGCTTACGGATATTACAAAGATTATTGTGGGACACCGAATCTCAGCGGTACGCTATGCAGATGAAATTATCGTGTTGGAAAAAGGCAGCATTGTGGAGAGGGGAACCCACGAAGAACTTTTGAAATTAAAGGGACGGTACTATGAAACCTACTGTTCCCAGTATGGAGAAGAAAGCATAAGTGCTTAAGGAATAGGAAGGAGGGAGAATTGTGGCAATCAATTCAACCAAACAGGACGAGGAATTAAAAAATCAAGACAGGCGACAGACGGCGAAGCGTCTTTTTGCCTATCTTATGGCATATAAGGCAAGAATCCTGCTGGTACTTTTTACCCTGGTGGTGACGGTAGGCATTTCCCTGGTTAACCCGCTTTTGATTGGAAAAGCAGTGGATGTGTACCTTCCGAAAAAAGATCAGGCGGGGCTGATGCGGCTGGGACTTTTCACTCTGGCCATCAATATTGTATTTGTGATTGTATTAAAAATCCGCATGTACACCATGTCCTATGTGTCAAACCACATTTTGGTAACCATAAGACAGGATTTGTATGAGCACATTCAGACCTTAAGTTTTCCGTTTTTTGACGGAAGACCAACGGGAAAAATTATTGCCCGTATTATCGGTGATGTAAATTCTTTAAAAAGAGTGCTGCAAAATGCAGTTACAACTTTGATTCCGGGAATTTTTACGATTCTGGGAGTTACAGTGATTATGTTAATAAAGGATGTGACCTTAGGATTGTTGTGTCTGGCAGTCTTGCCGGTGATGCTTCTGGGCTGTATAATGATTTTTAAGATGCAGATGCCTTTTTGGCAGCAGTTTCGGAAGAAAGCATCCAACTTAAACGCCTATGTACATGAGGATGTATCCGGTATGTCTGTGGTGCACAGTTTTGCAGCGGAGTCTGAAGCAAAAGATAATTTTGAGGAATTGGTAAAAGAGCATAAAGAGGTATTTAATCAGGCGGTAATCCGTTCCGATCTTTTTGATTTTGTTATTAATGCTTGCTGGGGTGTGAGCTGTGTCTGTCTTTACTGGGGCGGAACCAAGCTCATCGGTATGGAGCGGGTTTCCCTTGGAACTCTGGTATCCTTTGGAGTGTATATCGGCATGTTTTGGGAACCGGTTATGAACATTGCCAGCTTTTATAATCAGTTGGTGACAAATTTATCTTCCGCAGAGCGCATTTTTGAGGTGTTGGATACGCCTGCGGATATCAGTGATAAGCCGGATGCAAAAGAGTTGCCGGAGATTACCGGTGCAGTAAACTTCGAGCATGTATCCTTTACCTATGATGTGGGAACGCCGGAAGAAACAAAGGTTTTGGAGGATGTAAGCTTTGCTGTGAAACCCGGAGAGCGAATTGCACTGGTGGGATCTACCGGTGCAGGTAAAACCACCATCGTAAATCTTTTAAGCCGGTTTTATGATATTCAGGATGGGAAAGTGCTGGTGGACGGCTTTGATGTAAGGGATGTAACCCTGAAAAGCCTAAGAAAACAAATGGGTGTCATGACCCAGGAGAATTTTATTTTTTCCGGAACCATTGCGGATAATATCCGTTACGGAAAAGCGGATGCAACCATGGAAGAAGTGGTGGAGGCGGCTAAGGCTGTAAACGCCCACGGATTTATTATGAATCTGGAAAAGGGATATGATACGGTGATGAAAGAGCGGGGAGCAGGTCTTTCGGTGGGACAAAGGCAGTTAATTGCTTTTGCGCGAACCATGATCAGCAAACCGAAGATTCTTATTTTAGATGAGGCAACGTCAAGTATTGATACAAAAAATGAATTGTTGGTACAACGGGGAATTGAGGGGCTCTTAAAGGGCCGGACCAGTTTTGTCATTGCACACCGGCTTTCCACCATTCAGAATGCGGATCGCATTTTTGTAATTGATGACGGAGGTATTGTGGAAAGCGGAAGTCCTGCGGAGCTGCTTGCGAAGAAAGGACAGTATTACCGGTTGTATATGGCCCAGTTTGAGGAGATTGCTTGATATCGAATAGTGGGTGAAGAAATTTTTATGTTAAAAGACTTTAATCAGGAGTATCTCGGAATTCCCGGCGGGACAGAGCGAGAAGGAATTCGCCTTTGTAAATGTCATTATCGGGATATTCCGCTGAACAAGAAATATTTTTATAAGGTTATTGCTGCGAATTGCGAAGGAGAACCGGTGATTTCTTACTCTCCTGAAGTTGAGGAACAGGAGTTGGATTGGCTGATTCGGACTATTGACTTTTCACGAATTGGTGAGCAGGATGTGCCATTGGAATTGCAGTTGCCCGGGTATGAAGTTTCTTACATGAACAGAATGCTTCGTGAAAAATCTTTACCGGAAGTGGAAATCAATCAATGCGCGGAGTACCGGTATTTGCCGGAGTATCGGAAGTATGTTGCAACACAGGATGGTGAACTTACTGGGTATGCAAAAGTGTCAGATGTGGTAAAAGGTTTTGGCAATCTTGTAGTGTGGGTTGATGAAGAAAGGCGTGGGCAAGGAATTGGTACGAGCCTTGTGCAGCACCTGATGACGAAATGCTATGAAAAAGGAATTGAACCGATGTATCTTGTGAAAACCAGCAACAAGGCATCGATTGCAGTTGCCAAAAAGCTGGGATTTACAGTGGCGCAGCAAGAATTGGTGTTTACAAAGAAGTAGAGGAGGACAACAACATGAAAGTGACAGTTTTAAGAAATTATGCTAGATTAATTGCCCGTAAGGGTGTGAATATTCAAAAAGATCAGGATGTCCTGATCTATTGCGGCTTCGACCAGCCAAAGTTTATTGAGTTGCTGGTGGACGAGTGCTACAAGGCAGGAGCGCGAAAGGTTATAGTAGAGTTTGATTACCAGAAACTTTATAAGCTGGACGTGAAATACCAGAGCGTGGATACCTTGGGAACTGTTGAAAAATGGAAGAAGGAGCGACTGAAACATTGGATAGATACGCAACCTTGTCGTATTTACATCGAATCCGATGATCCCGATGGACTTAAGGGTATTGATCAGGATAAGATTGCAAAAGCAGATCAGAAGAGCTGGCCCATCGTGAAACCATACTGGGATAAAATGGAAAACAAATACCAGTGGTGTATCGCGGCGGTTCCCGGCGCGGCTTGGGCAAAGAAGGTATTCCCGGATCTTCCGAAAGGAAAGGCAATGGAAAAGCTTTGGGAGGCAATTCTTTTTACATCCCGTGCGATGGAAGATCCAATTGCAGCTTGGGAGGCACACAACAAGGATCTGCACGACCGTTGTGAGTACCTGAATAACCTTGGCATTGCGAAGCTTCATTACAAGGGCGATAACGGTACCGATCTGACCGTTGGCATGATTCCGGAAGGAATGTTCCTTGGCGGCGAGGAAACCACGATCGGTGGCATCCCCTTTGATGCCAACATTCCAAGCGAGGAGTGCTACACGTCTCCGATGTGCGGTGAGGCGGAGGGCATTGTTTATGCCACCAAGCCACTTTCCTACAACGGCGAATTGATTGAAGATTTCTGGGTTCGCTTTGAAAAAGGAAAAGCAGTTGAGGTTCACGCAGAGAAGAATCAGGCGCTTTTGGAGCAGATGATCTCCATGGACAAAGGTGCGGCATATCTTGGCGAGTGTGCACTGGTGCCGGTGAACTCCCCGATTTCGGAGTCGGGCCTGTTGTTCTGGAACACGCTTTTTGATGAAAATGCAGCCTGCCATCTGGCATTGGGTGCAGGATTCACCAATACCATTCGCGGATACGAGGAAAAGACCATCAAGGAGTGCCGCAAGATGGGAATCAATGATTCTATGGAGCATAACGATTTTATGATTGGCTATGGGGGACTGGATATTGACGCCATCACACAGGATGGCAAGACCGTTCCGATCTTCCGTAGCGGAAAGTGGGCATTTGAGGTGTAAATATGATACATTTGGAAAAAAGCGATTGATGATTGACAAGAAGTTTCAAGGTAAGGGCTTCGGCAGGGAAGCCGTACGGTTGGCGCTGGAGTTCATTAAAACCTGGCCGCAGGGACAGGCGGAATATTGCGCACTTTCCTACGAGCCGGAAAATACAGTGGCAAAGGCGTTGTACGAATCATTCGGTTTTGTGGAAAACGGCGAAACGGATGGCGACGAAATTGTGGCAGTATTGAAGCTGAAGTAGTAAGAAAATGAATTGTGATGAGAAATATGGAGGAAAAGAAATGACAGCAGAAAAAATGTGGGAGTTATCCGGTTTAACCGGAGAGTATGAGGCATGGTGTTTTGGAGGTGATCCGAATGGATTGGCGCAGCTTGTGAAGGATGGTATTAAGACGGCCACCTGTTCCGCGTATTTGTGGTATGAGCTAGAGGGTGAAAAAATACCGAAGGTGGGCGAATACAACATCATTCTGGATGAAGATGAGAATGCTGTTTGTATCACCAAAACAACAAAGGTTTATCGTACACTGTTTAAAGATGTAACGAAGGAGCATGCTTATAAAGAAGGGGAAGGTGACCGGTCCTATGAGTATTGGAAAAAAGTACACGTGGCATTCTTCGGGGAGGAATTAAAGGAAATTGGAAAACCATTTGATGAGAATCTTGAGCTGCTTTGCGAAGAATTTGAAGTGGTATACAAGGAAAAAGAAGACTGACTCATCACAGGCGAGGGACAATGAGAGATGAGATTGGAAAAATATAAGGAAAGTGACAAACAGCTTTATACACAGCTTGTTTTTAACGAAAAGATAATGCAGATGAATTATGGACGCACTTTCACCCCAGAGGAAGCAAACATGCTTTTTCAATGGATAGTCAGGCAAAATGTGTCAGAGTTACCATTTGGCACGTATAAGGTTTTCGTTGGAGAAGAGGAAGAAGAGTATATTGGGATGGGAGCAATCCTTTGGAACGAGGAAGATAGCGTTGCCGAAATCGAATACATGCTTCTTCCTAAGTATTGGAATCAGGGCTATGGTACGGCGTTAGTTGGAAAGCTACTAAAGATGTTAAAAAACGGAGAGCAAGTAAATGCCATTACAGATCCTGCGAATATCGGTTCCCAAAGAATCCTTCAAAAACATGGTTTTACACTTGTTAAAGAGGATTGTAATACGGAAGGAGCGCCGGTTTTGCTGTTTCAAAAAATCTATGAGAACAGGTGAAAAATGAAAAAGAATTCGAAGAGCTGACATTTAGTGTACGGGAAATTGAAAATCAACACCTCAAAAGTGTAAAGGGGAAGAAAAGAGAAATAAAAAGGAGCAACATATGAGATTTTTGCAGCAATACAAAAACTTGAGCAGGGAAATTTATATCCTGTTTTTCGGTCGTATCGTAACCAGCATGGGCTCCCTCATCTGGCCGATTATGACTTTGATTTTAAAAAACAAACTAGGCTATTCTGCCACCACCATTGCCACAATTTCCATGGTTATGGGAATTGTGCAGTTGCCGGCGGTTTTACTTGGCGGAAAAGTGGCAGATGCGCTGAATCGGAAGTGGGTCATTATTTGCTGTGATATGGTAACGGTTATTTGCTTTTTCATAAGTGGCATCATACCGCTGTCTTTTATCAGTGTCGTGCTGTTCTATGTGGCGGGCGTGTTTGCCACCATTGAGGGACCATCTTATGATGCTATTGTTGCGGATTTAAGTGACGGCGACAGCAGAGAACATGCTTACAGCTTGCAGTATTTAGGCGGAAACCTGGGACTGGTGCTGGCACCGACCTTGGGTGGACTTTTGTTTAAACATTACTTGTGGCTGGCATTTATTATTACTTCCCTTGCAACATTTTCCTCTACCGTGTTGATTTTCCTCTTTGTAAAAAGACTGCAGGTGGATAAAAAGCACGTCAGCGAGTACGAGGAAAAGAAAGAAGGCGTAAAATTATGGGAAGTTTTAAAAGAGAGAAAAACCTTCTTCTTATATTTTATCGCAACCGGGTTTGCGGGATTGGTGTACTCCCAGTTTAACTATCTGTTGCCGCTTAATATGGAGAATTTGTACGGTGCGGATGGAGCAACCTGGTTCGGCATGATGACCAGCATCAACGGCTTCGTGGTAGTTGTGGGAACCCCGCTTATTACTGCCGTTTTCGGAAGTATAAAAGACGTTCGCAAGATGGTAATCGGCGAGACCTTGATTGTTGCGGGACTTTTTAGCTGCAGCTTTGCAGGACGGATGATTCCTTTGTATTTCCTTTTTATGACAGTGTTTACTCTTGGAGAAATTTTCAATGTGTTGGGTGGTTCGCCTTATATGACAAGGCGAATTCCCTCCACTCACTGGGGACGTGTAAATTCCATACTTATGATTTTTAACGGCGGTTTTTCTGCCATCGGAAATCTGGTAGTGGGAAAACTGGTGGATACGAAGGGATTTACCGTGGCATGGGAGATGATTGGTGTCGTCGGCGCGCTGGCAATCGGTATCGTTTTCCTGCTGGCATTGGTGGATAAAAAGCAATTTAGACTATTGTATGAAAAATAGGGCGTTGCCTTGTGAATATACCACATCTATGTTAAGATAAAACTATCTTAATATGTATAGGAGTGTGACCTATGATACTTGAATTTTTGGGCGCTGACCGGGAAGTTACGGGAAGCTGTCATTATTTGAAGTTTAACGACAAGCACATTCTGGTGGATTGTGGTATGGAACAGGGACCGGATCTTTATGTAAATCAGGAGATTCCGGTGAATCCGGCATTGATTGATTATGTTTTTATAACCCATGCACATATTGATCATTCCGGTTTGCTTCCTTTGTTATACAGCCATGGATTCAGGGGAGAGATTTTCGCAACCAAGGCAACCTGCGAGTTGTGTAGCATTATGTTGAAAGATTCCGCCCATATCCAGATGTTTGAAGCGGAGTGGAAGAACCGGAAAGGCCGTCGTGCCGGTAAGGATTTGATTGTTCCACTGTATAATTTGGATGATGCCAACGGGGTTTTAGAGCATTTTACGTCCTGCAATTATCATGATTTGATTGATGTTTGCCCGGGACTTTCCGTGCGTTTTGTGGATGCGGGACATCTTTTGGGATCTTCTTCCATAGAAATGTGGATTACAGAGAATAAAACTACCCGTAAAATTGTTTTTTCCGGTGATATCGGAAATGGAAACCGGCCTCTTATTAAGAATCCGGAATATATTAAAGATGCGGATTTTGTGGTTATGGAATCTACTTATGGTAATCGTAACCACGATACACCGCCGGATTATGCGGTGGAATTGGCCAAACTTATTAAATCAACCTTTGACAGGGGCGGTAACCTGGTAATTCCTGCATTTTCCGTAGGTAGAACCCAGGAGCTTCTTTACTTTATGCGAAGAATTAAGGCAGAGGCACTTTTACCGGAATATCAGCATTTTGAAGTGTGGATTGACAGCCCCATGGCCATTGAAGCAACCGGTGTTTTCCATAAGAATGTGGAGGATTGCTTTAATACAGAGGCCAGTCATTTGGTAAGCTCCGGTGTGAATCCCATCCGTTTTGAGGGATTAAAGACAGCAGTAACCAGTGATGAATCCCGTGCCATTAACTATGATCCGAAGCCAAAGGTTATTCTTTCCGCTTCCGGTATGTGTGAGGCAGGACGCATTCGTCACCATCTGAAACATAATCTGTGGAGACCGGAGTCCACCATTCTCTTTGTGGGTTATCAGGTTCCGGGAACCCTGGGACATGCATTGCTGGGAGGCGTTCAGACTGTAAGACTTTTCGGAGAAGAAGTAGAGGTAAAAGCGCCTATTGTAAATCTTCCGGGAATCAGCGGCCATGCGGATTACAATCATTTAACCGAATGGATTGCATCTTTTACGAAGAAACCTCAGAAGGTTTTTGTGGTGCATGGTGAAGAAACCACTGCAGTGGGCTTTGCGGACCATCTGAAAAGAGACCTTGGGCTGGAGGCTTACGCACCATACAGTGGAGACGCTTTTGACCTTATAAGCGGAACGCAGGTGGCGGAAGGCAGCCACATTAAAGTAGAGAAAAAAGCACAGAAGCTTCGTACCAATAACGTGTTTGATCGTCTGGTACTTGCAGGGGAGAGGCTGATGGCAGTAATACATAAATGTAAAGGAATGGCTAATAAAGATCTGGGAAAATTTGCGGATCAGATCAATGCCTTATGTGATAAATGGGAACGTTAAGTAAAAGGAAGAAATCTTATTTAGCAATTATTCTGGGAAATACAATCTTTGGTTTCAGTTTTATGGCCAGTAAGATTGCTCTTTCCTATACCTCACCGGAGGTGTTTTTAGGCATCCGGTTCATGGTGAGTTTTTTAATACTGACTTGTTTGGCACTTTTAAAAGTGGGTAAACTGAATTTAAAGGGGAAGAAGCTTCTTCCCCTTTTAGCTATTGGAATTTGTCAGCCGGTAGTATACTTTTTGGCGGAGAATTATGGTATTAAAAGCACCAGCTCCTCTTTTTCCGGTATGATGATCGGTATCATACCGGTGGTAGCATATTTGCTGTCAATCCCCATCAATAAAGAATCCTTTGTACTGAAAAAGCTGGTGTTTGCAGTGATTTCGGTGGTGGGAGTATCGATTCTTTCTCTGTCTGAGAGGAGTGAAGGGGGCGTCACACTTTTCGGCGTGCTGTGCCTTTGTGTAGCGGTTTTCTGCGGCTCCATGTTTAATGTGTTGACCAAAAAATATGCGGAGGACTTTACGCCTTTTGAGAGAACCTATACCATGTTCTTTTTGGCAGCAGTAGTGTTTGCTGTATTGGGTGTGGCGAAGTTAAATGGAGATGTGACCTTAATTTTACCGCTTTTTGCAAAAACGGAATTTTTGGTGGCACTGTTTTACCTCTCCATCCTTTCCTCCGTGGTAGCATTTTTCTGTCTGAATTACGCCGCAGGTGGCATGACCAGTCAGGAAACAGCGTCTTTTGCCAATCTGACAGCGGTAATTTCCGTGGCTGCCGGCGTAATCTTTTTAAAGGAAAACTTCAGCATTTGGCATGGGGTGGGAATCCTTGTAACCCTGCTTGGTATTTACATGTTCAATAAATCGGATAAGAAGTCAGAAAATAACGAGAAATAGCGAAAAAATTTAGAACTGACACATGACGTTCAAGAAAAATACAAAATATCTTGGTAGAATTATTCCGTAGACTACAAGCGTATTAGCAACATAGTTTCAGACTAATGAGAGTGTGAGGTGGACATCATGAAAAAAGTGAAAAGTATTCGTACCAGATTGATAGTACTTTTTTCCGGAATTTGTATTGGCGCCGTTGTGATTGCATCTGTGTTTGCAGCGATGCAGATGACAACGTCAACCAATACCAACTACAGTGCGTTACAGCAGAGTAGAACATCCCATTATGCGGCAGCAGTGGATGCATGGATGGAGAGAGAAACATCCGTTGTAGATTACTCGGCAGCATATATGGCGGGGTTGAGTGAAGTAGATTACGACAAGGTTTTGGAGTATTGTATTCAGGCGAAGAAAGGATCGGACAATGTTCAGATTCTTTACACCGGATTTGCAGTGGACAAGCACATTTGTATTGACGCAGATCTTCCGGCGGATTTCGATTATACTACCCGTCCTTGGAATACCGATGCGCAGGCATCTCCCGATAAGAAGGTATTTACAGCACCGTATGTAGATACTCTTACAGGCGGAATGGTTATTACCGCAGCAAGAGCTTTCCAGAGACCGGGAACCAATGGTGTAGTTGGTGAAGACCTTTCCCTAGATACTTTATTTACTATGTTGGATGAAACGGTAGATACCAGTGACGGAACCTACGCATTCATGACCACCAACGATGGAACCATTGTATTACATCCAAATGATGAATTTGTAATGAAAGATGAAACCGTTCATACCATTAATGATGTATTGGGCGGCAAATATACCGGAGCAATGAAATCCGGTGGATCCTTTAAGGATTATGATGGTAAGACCAAATATATTAAGGGTGCGGAAATCCCATCCACCGGTTGGATGATTTACACCGTAACACCTACCAGCGTATATACCAAGGCGGTTAATAATACCGTTCGCGGATTAGTTATCATTGCAATTGTACTTGGTGTTCTTTCCGCAATTATCATTGCGCTGTTCGGAAGAAGCATTACCAAACCGATTATTGCAATGCAGAAGCAGATTATGCGACTGAAGGATCTTGAACTTAAGGTGGAAGAAGTAAAGCCTGACAGAAGACACGATGAAATCAGTGCCATGAAGATGGCGGTTGCATCCTTAAGTAAAGAATTACATGATATTATTGAACAGTTAGTAAATGTCACCTCTATTTTGGCGGACGAATTTAATAATGTATATGGTTCCGTGGAACACTCTGTTGATAATAATGCTTCCGTAGTGGATACCATCCAGCAGGTAAGTATTGCAGTAAGTGAAGTTGCAGAGCAGACCCAGATTGCAAATGAGAACCTGAACAACTTTGCATTTGAAATGGATAACATTTCCGAGAAGACCTCCGGTATGCGTGAAGCAGCAGAAGAATCCATTAAGGCAACTGCAAGCGGAAGAACATCTATCCAGCAGTTGGCAACTCAGGTTAGAGAAACTCAGGAGATTCAGCAGGTTGCAAGCAGCAGCGTACAGAGCTTGTCACAGAAATCTACCTCCATCGACGGCATCAGCCAGACCATTAGTTCCATTGCAGAGCAGACTTCTCTGTTAGCATTAAATGCTTCTATCGAGGCTGCCCGTGCAGGAGAGGCCGGAAGAGGATTCGCAGTAGTTGCGGAAGAGATTGGAAAGCTTGCAGAGCAGACAGCCAGTGCAACCGGCGAGATTACCACTATTATTTCCGAAATTCAGGTTGAAATCGGAAATGTAACCGGTCAGATGGGCCAGATGCAGGGTAAGACAGACGAGTGTATCGAAGCTATGGATACAACCCAGGAAATCTTTGCAGGAATTATGGATAAGATATCTCAGGTAAGTGCAGATATCAGTTCTGTAGGTGATGCATTGAATAACTTAAACAGCAGCAAGGAAGTGGTTGTAGACAAGTTCTCCGATATCTCCAGCGAGACGGAAGAGTTATCTGCTTCCAGTCAGGAAATTGCATCCAAGATGGAACAGCAGAATGCTGAGATTGAGAATATTGGAAGTGCCATGACTCAGCTTGAACATGTGGTACAGGATTTGAATGCAGTTGTGGATCGATTCCAGTTATAAACAGCATATAATCTGACAGAAATTGCGGGTGCTTTATGATAAGTAAAGCACCCGTTTTGTCCTGTTAAATTGCACCTTAAGAACATAAAAAAAACACGGGTTAGGGGTTGCAATATTGTCAAGTTTTTGTTTTAATAGTATATAGCGGATATAAGGTAGTAAATGATTTTTGTAGTATAGGGAGGAATAATATGAGCTTAAAATTAGCAAAATATACCGCTCCGGATTTTACCCAGGAGATTTTTGTGAATGCACCGAACTGTAAATTAGAGGCTTGCCCACGCGATGGTGTGGCACCGGAACAGTATCATGCAATGAGCATTTATCCGGAATATTTCAAGATTGACGGAAAATGGCTTTTCGCTGAAGAAAGCCGTATGGACTGTGTAGCAGTATATAAGGATGGAAAGATTCAGGTAATCGAGTTCCGTAACTTATACGAAGGCGATTTGGTAGTTGTTGGAAGAACCGAGAAGTGTGAAGAGGGAATCTATGTATACCCTAACGGTTTTGAAACAGACAAACCGGAAGGAAATGACGATACCTTCGCATTCCGTACCGGACGTTCCAGAGAAACTGCATTCTCTAAAGATTATGATATTCTTCGTGATGTATTACAGCACGACAGAGACAATGGTAAGATTGTTTGGGTTTTAGGACCTGCATTCGCTTTTGACCAGGATGCACGTTCTGCATTCTCCGCATTGATTAAGAACGGATATGTTCATGCAGTACTTGCAGGTAATGCATTGGCAACCCATGATTTGGAAGGTGCTTATCTTGGAACCGCTTTGGGACAGGATATTTACACAACCGAGAACATGCCAATGGGTCACTACAATCACTTAGACACCATTAACCGTGCTCGTTACTATGGTTCCATTAAGGAATTCATCAAGCAGGAGAATTTACACGGCGGTATCATCTCCACATTGGAAGAGTGCAACGTACCGTATGTATTATGCGGTTCCATTCGTGATGATGGTCCGTTACCTCCGGTTTACGGAGATGTTTATGAAGGCGCTAACCGTATGCGTGACGAGGTTCGTGGAGCAACAACCGTAATTTGTATGGCAACTATGCTTCATACCATTGCAACCGGTAACATGACTCCATCTTACCGTGTAATGCCGGACGGAACCGTTCGTGAAGTATACTTCTACTGCGTAGATATCGCAGAGTTCGTTGTTAACAAGCTGGCTGACAGAGGAAGCTTATCTGCACATGGTATTGTTACCAACGTACAGGACTTCATCGTAAACGTTGCTAAGAGCCTTGGCCTTAAGAAAGAAGACTAATTTGTAAGATATTTGAAGCCGTCGCCGGTTGTATGGCGGCGGCTTTTCTAAATGAAACGAAAGAATCGAGGAAAAAGCATGAGCTTATATGCCATCGGAGATCTCCACCTGAATCTTATGGTAGATAAAAGTATGGAGAAATATGATCCGATCTGGAAAAATCATGTAAAGAAAATAGAAAAATATTGGAACAAAAGGGTTTTGGTGGAAGATACAGTAGTTATAACCGGCGATCACAGCATGGGTGGCAGGATGAACAACGTAACGAAAGATTTGGAATTTATCGAAAATCTGCCCGGACGGAAAATCCTTTTGCGCGGGAACCACGATTTATTTTGGAAAGCAGAGAAAACCCACTTGCTGAATGCCCGGTATGAGGACAGATTGTTCTTTTTGCAAAATAATTTTACAACCTATGAGGATTATGCTTTGGTGGGTTCAAAAGGTGTCTGCTATGAAGGGAAGGATACCTACGATCATTTTTTGATGATAAGGCAGCGGGAAATAGATCGACTGCGTCCTTGCTTTGAAGCGGCAAAGGCGGCGGGGTATCACAAGTTTCTTATGTTTTTGCATTATCCGCCTACCAGTGTGGGGGAACAGGAAAGTCCCTTTACACAGTTGGCAGAAGAGTATGGTGTCGAGAAGGTAATTTACTCCCACTGTCATGGGGAACGGCATTTTCAGGACAGTTTTTTGGGAGAAGTCAATGGTGTGGAATATAGCTTGGTGTCCGCAGATTATCTGCGGTTTAAGCCGGCGTTGATTATAGAATGAGTTTAGAAAGCGGGAAAGGAAAAGACAGATGGATTTGAAAGAAAAGAAGATTGCAGTGGTTGGCCTGGGAGGCGTTGGTGGCTATTTGGGAGCGCTTTTGGCAGACCATTATGAGCATGTAACCTTTGTGGCAAGAGGAGCCAGAGGAGAGGCTATCCGTCAAAACGGTCTGGTGCTTCACAGTGAGTATCGGGGGGAGCGAATCTGCCATCCGGAAAAGGTTGTGGCCAGAGGAGAAGACTTAGAGGTACAGGATTATATTTTTGTTTGTGTAAAGACCTATTCCTTGGAAGAAGCCTTAAAGAGCATTGAAGGTGCGGTAGGTGAGCATACAGTGGTAATTCCAGTGATGAACGGAGCGGATACGGGAGAGCGTGCACGAGGGCTTTTGACAAAGGGACAGATTGTGGATTCCTTAATCTATATTATTACCTTTGCCAACCCGGACTATTCCATTACCCAGCAGGGAATGTATACTATCGTGTGGCTTGGAATAGATGGAGCGGATGAGAAACAGCAGGCAATGTTAAAGGAAACAGATGCCCTGCTTCAGGCGGCGGAAATTGAGAGCCGCATTGCGGAGGACATTAACCGGCAAATTTGGAAAAAGTATATTATGAACTGCGCTTATAATGTGGAGACGGCGGCGTATGCCAATACCATCGGACAACTTCGGGATGATCCGGTAAAAGCGAAGGAATATGAGGCATTGACCAGAGAAGCCTATAATGTGGCTGTGGCAAAAGGTATTGCCATGCGGGAAGAAGATATTACCTGGCTGACCCACCGCTTTTATGAGGAACTTTCCGACGGAGATACCAGCTCTTTACAGCGAGACGTGGAAAACCATCGTCAGAGTGAGGTGGATACTTTCTGCGGTTATTTGATTCGGGAAGCAAAGAGCCTTGGATTAGAAGTTCCGGTAATGGAGAAGATGGAAAAGCTGATTTTGGCACAACTGGCATAAAAATCTTGAAATTTTAATGATACTATTGACAGGTTAGCGATATCTAACTATACTGAAAGTAAGTTAGATAATGCTAACCTATTTTAATGGGTAAAACGATAGAGGAGATGAGTGTATGTTTTTGGAATTACAGCAGATAAAAAAGCACTTCGGCGAAGGAGACAGTCGAGTGGATGTGTTAAACGGAATAGACTTGAAACTGGAAAAAGGTGAATTCTGCGTTATGCTGGGACCATCCGGGTCCGGAAAATCCACACTTTTAAATATTGTGGGAGGAATTGATCGGGCCAGCGAAGGAAGCATTTTAATTGCCGGAGAGAGAACGGAGCAAATGAATGACAAACAACTTACCCAGTATCGAAGAAATCATCTGGGATATGTTTTTCAGATGTATAATCTAATTCCCAATCTGACGGTACAGGAAAACATTGAAGTGGGTGCCTATTTAAGCGATAAGCCCTTACCATTGGAAGACTTGATGAAAACCCTGGGACTTTATGAACATCGGAAAAAGCTACCTAATCAGCTGTCGGGAGGACAGCAGCAGCGATGTGCAATTGGCCGGGCCATTGTAAAAAATCCGGATATTTTACTATGCGACGAGCCGACAGGTGCCTTGGATTACAAAACCTCCAAGGAGATTTTAAAACTGATCGAAACCGTGAATCAGAAATACGGCAATACCGTATTGATGGTAACCCACAATGATGCCATTCGGCTCATGGCAGACAGGATGTTGCGTTTGCGTGACGGCATGATTCGTGAGGATGTGCGTAACACAGCAAAGATTACAGCGGAAGAACTGGAGTGGTAGTATGAAGAAGAAAAATCCATTGAGAAAACGAATCCTTCGGGAAATATCCGGAGATAAAGGTAAGTATCTGGTAATATTTATCCTGATGATAGCCACCATTTCTTTTATTTCCGGATATCTGGTGGCAGATGGCAGTATGATTGCAGCTTATAATGAAAGTTTTACCAAATACAATGTGGAAGATGGGCACTTCATCACGGAAGAACCATTGGAAAAAAGTGCAAGAAAGCGGATTGAAAAAGAGGGAGTAACCCTTTACAATCTGCCTTATGTGGAAAAAAAGTCCGGAAATAACTTTAAGGTTCGTATTTTTGCCATGAGGGATAAAGTGAATAGAGCCTGTCTTATGAATGGAAATTTTCCTCAAAATGCGGACGAAATTGCAATTGACAGAATGTTTGCGGATAATAATCATTTAGAAGTAGGAGACAGCATAAAGCTTGATGAAAAAAACTATCGTATCAGCGGGTACGTGGCGTTGTCGGATTATAGTGCACTTTTTGAAAACAGTAATGATTCCATGTTTGACGCTATTAAGTTCGGAGTTGGGGTGGTGGACGAGAAGACCTTTAAGACCCTGACAAAAAAGAACAAAGTATATTGTTACAGCTGGTGCTGGGAGAAGGCGTCAGCAAACGAGAAAGAAGAAAATAAGAGAGCTGAAGACCTGATGAAGGTGATTAACGACCAGACAGAGCTTTCTGATTTTGTTCCAAGACAGCAGAATCAGGCCATTCAGTTTACCGGAGAAGATTTGGGAAATGATCGGGCCATGATGACGGTTCTCTTTTACATTATCATGGTAATCATGGCATTTGTATTTGCATTAACCACCAGTAATACCATTGAAAAGGAAGCAGGAGTAATCGGAACCCTGAAAGCCAGCGGTTTTACCAATGCAGAGCTTATCGGACACTATCTGGTGGCACCGATTTTGGTGACTCTTATTAGTGCCCTGATTGGTAACATATTAGGATATACCCTGCTAAAGGAAGTGTGTGTAGACATGTATTACGGTAGTTATTCTCTACCTACCTATGTGACTATATGGAACGGAGAAGCCTTTATATTAACCACGTTGGTGCCGATTTTGCTTATGATTCTGATTAACCTGATAATCCTGAGTCGGAAAATGAGGTTGAGCCCGTTACAATTTTTGCGCAGGGAACTTAGCCGTAGCAAAAAGAAAAAAGCTGTATCCCTTTCGCCGGGAATTCCCTTCTTTTCCCGGTTCCGTTTGAGGGTGCTTTTGCAAAACCGGTTCCATTACGCAGTGCTGTTTCTGGGAATTTTGATTTCCTATATGTTACTTTTATTTGGAATGATGTTACCTTCCATTATGGATCATTATCAGAATCAGATTCATGAAAATATGTTTTGCAAGTATCAGTATCTGGCGAAAATGCCACCCAGCTTATCCGGAGAGGATTTTTCCGTGGATAAACTGCTGAAGTACATGCGATTTTCCGAAGGGGTGGAAACAAATAATTCCTCTGCGGAAAAATTCAGCGCATATACGTTGGAGACATATAAAACCGATGCCATGAAGGAAGAAATTCTGTTTTACGGAATTGAACCGGACAGTAAGTATGTGCCCCTAAAGCTTACGGATGAGGACGTTTACGTATCCAGTGCTTATGCGGAAAAATTTGAATTGGAAATAGGAGATACCATTCGATTAAAGGAAAAATATGAAGATACCGTCTATAAATTCAAGGTCACGGGAATCTGGGATTATGATACGGGGCTGTATGTTTTTATGACAAGAAAGCACCTGAATCAAACCTTTGATTTGGGAAGTGATATGTTTGGCGGGTACTTTTCCGATGAAAAGCTTATGGATTTAAATGAAAAATATATTGGCAGTATTTTGGATGAAGATGCCTTAAGCAAGATTTGTCGTCAGCTAAAGGTGTCCATGGGAGAATTGATGTATTTGGTTGACGGTTTTGCCATGCTAATCTTTGTGGTAATGATTTATCTTTTAAGTAAAACCATTATTGAGAAAAATGCGCAGTCTATTTCCATGGCAAAGATTTTGGGATACAGTGGCACCGAGATAGCAAGACTTTACATTTTACCAACCAGTATAATGGTGCTTTTGTCCATGTTGGTGGCATTACCCATCAATACAGAAGCCATTACGGTTATCTGGCATACCATGTTGCGTCAGAAGATGAAGGGCTGGTTGCCGGTATGGTTGGATACAGGCGTTTTTGTAAAAATGCTTATCTTAGGAATTGTTGCCTATGGGGTAGTTGCCATTATCGAACTTTCAAAGATTAAAAAAGTGCCAATGGATTTGGCACTGAAAAACGTAGAATAAAAAGTAAGGAGTTCCGAAGGGAACTCCTTATGTGCGTTATTTGGTTGTCTTCTTAATAGCATCGTAGCTTTCGTGACTCAACACATGTTCCAACTTGCAGGCATCTTCTGCTGCAATCTCCTCCGGAACGCCCATGGAAGTAAGCCACTGAGTCAAAAACTCGTGACGCTCCAAAACCCGCTCGGCAATCTGCATTCCTTCATCTGTTAAATAGATAAAGCCCGCCTCGGTGGTGGTTATATGGTTGCGTTCCCGTAGATTCTTCATAGCTACGCTGACGCTGGATTTCTTAAAGCCCATTTCGTTGGCGATGTCCACTGCTCGCACAACCGGGAGTTTCTTACTTAAAATAAGAATGGTTTCCAAGTAATCTTCTGAAGACTCATTTACAAAAGTTCTCATGACCATCCCCCTTTTCCCTGTAGTTCTTATAGTATAACACAAAGAAAGGAGGCAGGCAAGCATTCTGATGTTGGAAAAGGGGTTGACTTTTGATTTTGGTTAGTGTAGACTAACGATAGGCAGTTAGTTGCAACTAACGAGTTATACTCAATGTAGTGTTAAAAGACGGTGTAGTGGCCGAACAGGGGTAAAATGGAGGAAACATGGTTAAAACAGCATTGAAAATTGATGGTATGATGTGCGGTATGTGTGAAGCACATATAAATGATGTAATTAGAAAAGTGGTACCGGAAGCGAGAAAGGTAAGAAGTTCTCACACAAAGGGGGAATGTTCCTTTCTATCAGATGTGGAGCCGAATGCGGATGATATTATGTCGGCAATAGCGGCAACCGGTTATACCGTACAATCCATGAAAACGGAGGCTTATACGAAGAAGTTTCTAGGAATATTTTGATACGGTTAGAATGAAACTAACATAAATAAAAAATCAGGAGGAAAAGAAAATGAGTAAAGTAGCAGTAGTGTTTTGGAGTGGTACAGGAAACACGGAGATAATGGCAAATGCCGTTAAAGAAGGGGCAGTAGGAGCAGGTGCTGATGTGACCATATTCGGGTGTGAATTTGCAGCCGGGAATGTGGCAGAATTTGACGCAATCGCTTTTGGTTGCCCTGCCATGGGAGCGGAAGTCTTGGAGGAGAGTGAATTTGAACCAATGTTTTCAGCGGTAGAGAATTCTCTTTCGGGGAAAAAAGTGGCACTGTTTGGCTCTTATGGTTGGGGAGACGGACAGTGGATGCGTGAATGGGAAGCGAGAACTTCCGGAACAGGGGCACAGATTCTTGGAATCGTGATGGCTAACAGCGCACCGGATGATTCTGTATTAGAGGAGTGTAAAGTATTGGGAGCAACACTTGCAAAATAGTAAAAAAAAATGAAAATAGTAGTTGACAATTCCCAGTAATATGGTATACTTTAATTGTAGTAAGTCTTAACTAACCCAAAGTAGACTTGCTGAACCCTCCTTATCTTCATATAGAAGATTAGTAATAACCTAAAATTTCCCATATCTTTTATCCACAAAGAGCTTATGTCACTGGCGACATAAGCTTTTTGTTTTGGGAGAAACGGTTTGTGCCGATTTTGTGCTAATGGAATATATTACACGAATGTAAGAAGTGTCCCTCTTAATGTAAGAGGATTCGATTTAGAAAAAAAGTAAAACCCCTTATACTTTAATCATGAAAGATGTAAAGCGTTACCGAAGATAAGGAGGTTTTATTATGAATACAGCATGGATGGATAGCATCATTGAAGGATTAAGAATTTATGGCGAGTATGGTATGGTTGCTACATTCGTAATCATGGGAATTAAGACGATGGTTTCAAAGAAAGTCAATTTTGTAGAAATTGCAGCTTGGCAGATGTTTGTAATGTATCTCTGCTGCGTAGTGGAACTGGTATTCTTCCCACTTCCAACAATGGAGCAGGCGGCTGCACTTAGTATTCAGTATCAGATTATCCCGTTTCATTTTATAGCAGACCTGATGGAGGATTCCGTTGTTCGTGTTATGTGTCAGGTATTGTTCAATATTGTTATGACCATTCCTTTGGGAATGTTTTTACAGTATGGTGTTGGATTTAATCTGAAAGAAACTGCATTGGCAGGTTTCGGATTTACAGCATTTATTGAGGTTGGACAGCTTACAGGATTATATTTCTTATTCAAAGGTTCATACAGACTCTTCGATGTAGATGATCTTATGTTAAACGTACTCGGTACCCTTATTGGATATGTGGTTATGCGGGTAGCGGAAGAACATTTCATACCGGAAATGTCCGCATTTGATAGGACTATGGGTACGCAGGGTGCTGCAGAGCAGGAATGTAAAATTATAACAAGATAAATATGAATTAAGTAAAAATCCAGCCCGTCAAGGTTGGATTTTTTTAATCATATCTGCAACTGTGAACGGAAATGACAAAGAACGCTAACCTTGGGCACCAGGAGCAAAAATGGCTGTAACGCCCAGAAAAGCCGAAAATCCTGGGCGTCAGTGAGAAAAAATGCCAATATGCCAAGATACGACAGAATTGCGGAAAACGAACGGATAAGTATTGACAACTTACAAATGTTAGAGTATACTAACGGTAGTAAGATAAATATATCTCTGGATAGTCAAGAGGGAAGTGAGAGGTGATGAGTATGCCATTAACAATGAGTAAACCAGGTGAGGTAAGTACCATCAAAAAGGTGGGAGGAAAAGAAGAAATCCGCAGATTCCTTGAAAGCTTAGGGTTTGTGGTAGGAAGCACCGTCAGCGTTGTGTCCGAAAACGGAGGCAATATGATTGTGAACATCAAGGACTCTCGCGTTGCCATCGGTAAGGATATGGCCAATAAGATTATGGTCTAAATGAACTGGAAGAGATTTTTCTAGGAGGAAGGAAAAGAATGAACACATTACGAAACGTCCCGGTAGGGAGCACTGTGAAGGTAAAAAGACTTCATGGGGAAGGCGCAGTGAAACGCAGAATTATGGACATGGGAATCACGAAGGGAGTGGAAGTATATATCCGTAAGCTGGCTCCTTTAGGAGATCCGGTAGAAGTTACTGTTCGTGGATATGAATTGTCCCTGCGTAAGGCGGATGCCGAAATGATTGAAGTAGAGTAAATTTTTTTTGAATGCAGGTTAGTGAAAGCTAACGAAAGTTATAGAAAAAGGAGAATGAGAGATGTCATTAAAAATAGCTTTGGCAGGAAACCCGAACAGTGGTAAAACAACGCTTTTTAACGCTTTGACGGGTTCCAACCAGTTTGTAGGAAACTGGCCGGGAGTTACGGTGGAGAAAAAAGAAGGAAAGTTAAAAGGTCATAAGGATGTTATTATTATGGACCTTCCGGGTATCTATTCTTTATCTCCCTATACTTTGGAAGAAGTGGTTGCCCGTAACTATCTTATCAATGAAAAACCGGATGCAATCTTAAATATTGTTGATGGTACCAATATTGAGAGAAACTTATACCTGACCACTCAAATTATGGAACTGGGTATTCCGGTAATCATGGCCGTTAACATGATGGATCTGGTTAATAAAAATGGGGACAAGATTTATTTAGACAAGTTAAAGAAGGCCATGGGCTGCGAGGTTGTGGAAATCTCTGCATTAAAGGGCACTGGTATTGAAAAAGCGGCTGAGAAGGCAGTGGCCCTTGCTCAGAATAAAGCAAAGACCCCTGCAATTCATCAGTTTAGTGAAAAAGCGGAAGATGTCATTGCTAAAGTAGAAAATAAGTTAAATGGTATCTGTGATGAAGAACAGAAGCGCTTTTTTGCAATTAAGTTATTGGAAAGAGACGAAAAAATTCAGGAGCAGATGCGGTATTCCGCACCGGATGTTGAGGCAGAAATCAAGGAATTGGAGGATGCCTTTGACGATGATACGGAAAGTATCATTACCAACGAGCGGTATACCTACATATCCGGAATTATTAAGGATTGCGTAACAAAGAACAGTGCGAATACCCTGACTATTTCCGATAAGGTGGACAAAATTCTTACCCATCGTGTTTTGGCATTACCGATTTTTGCATTGGTAATGTATATTGTATACTATGTGTCTGTTACCACGGTAGGAACCCTGGCAACAGATTGGGCGAATGACCAGCTGTTGGGAGACGATGGTTGGCATTTATTCCATTACGGTCCCTTCATTCCGGGATTGCATGCTGTAGTAGGGGATTTCCTGGAAAGCATTCACTGTGCAGACTGGTTGACAGGACTGATTAATGATGGTATCGTAGCCGGTGTGGGAGCTGTACTTGGATTCGTTCCACAGATGCTGGTACTGTTTATCTTCCTTGGCTTTTTGGAAGCCTGTGGATATATGGCGAGGGTTGCCTTCATTATGGACCGGATTTTCCGCCGCTTTGGATTGTCCGGTAAATCCTTCATTCCGATGTTAATCGGAAGCGGATGTGGTATTCCGGGAATTATGGCATCCCGTACCATCGAAAGTGACCGCGACCGGAAAATGACCATTATGACTACCACCTTTGTTCCTTGTGGAGCAAAATTACCGATTATCGGTTTGATTGCCGGAGCATTTTTTGGAAATGCAGGCTGGGTATCTACCAGTGCCTATTTCGTAGGCGTAGCGGCTATTATTTGTTCCGGTATCATTTTGAAAAAGACAAAAATGTTTATTGGCGATCCGGCTCCCTTCGTTATGGAACTTCCGGCATATCATATGCCGACAGTAACCAACGTGCTTCGTAGTATGTGGGAGCGTGCATGGTCCTTCATTAAAAAAGCGGGAACCGTTATTTTACTTTCCACCATCGTAGTATGGTTCTTAATGAGCTTTGGATGGGTAGACGGAAGCTTTGGCATGATTGATCAGGAAACACAGTTGAACAGTTCAATTCTTGCAAAAGTGGGAAGCGCTGTGGCAGTTATTTTTGCACCTCTTGGATGGACCCAGGGTGGAGAAGGCTGGAAGATGGCGGCAGCCGCTTTTACCGGTCTTGTGGCAAAAGAAAATGTAGTGGCAACCTTTGGTATGCTCTTTGGCTTTGGTAGTGAAGTGGCAGAGGCCGGTGACGAGTACTGGGGTAGCCTGGCAGCAGTTATGACACCGATTGCCGGATACGGATTCCTGGTATTTAACTTATTATGTGCTCCATGCTTTGCAGCTATGGGAGCCATCAAGAGAGAAATGAATAATGCAAAATGGTTCTGGTTTGCAATCGGATATCAGTGTATTTTAGCTTATGCAGTGTCCCTGTGCATTTACCAGTTGGGAACTTTCTTTACCGGAGGAGGATTCGGTATCGGAACGGTAGTAGCATTGCTTATTGTTGTTGCCTTTGGATATCTGTTATTCCGTCCGGCAAAAAAAGAAAGTCTGCGCAGTGTTCAGACGGTATAAGAAGCGAAAAAAGGGGTAGACTGTTTTTGGAAAGGAGAGTGACAGAATGGGAACATTCATTGTAGGCGCAATTCTTGTAATTGCGGTAGGACTCATCATCTGGAAAATGGTAAAAGATAAGAAAAATGGCAAAGGCTGCTGCGGAGATTGCGGCGGTTGCAAAGGTTGCCATTAGACAGTAATAGATTTGCCCAAATATCTTCAATCCACACAAAAAAGAGTCGGCTACGGTGCCGACTCTTTTTGTAATTCCTCCTAGCTATAACGCTTAGGTTAGATGAAGGTGACCTTAGTATAGCTAAAATATGTGGTAAAAAAATAGCAGGACTGCGAAGAATGTGTGAATTGAAAGTGGGGAGTTTCCTTTTTGAGACAAAAGTGCTATAATCTATATATCCAAAAAATATAGAAAAGAGGGATGAGATGCTGTTAGTTGGAATCATTGGAATTGCTGTTATCGCGGTTGTTGTGGTCGTTGCGGCTACTGTTTCATCCATTGCCGCTGCAGTAGAGGCAAGAGAGGATAACGAGAACGTGTAGAGAACGGATTTCGTACAATATTAGAGGGAAGACGAGTTGCGCCACGATGGAGAAATCTGTCGTGGCTTACTTAGTCTTGAAGGAGCAACATGGAAATTAGACCGATAGGATATATTAAGACGGATTTTGAAGAAAAGTTTGGCATTCCCAGGCAGAGTGGATTGATTGAAGAATTAAAGGGAGAAATTGTTTTTGAACCGGAGTATCACAGTCCGGAAGCTTTCCGAGGACTTCTGGAATATGAGTACCTATGGATATTCTGGGGATTTTCCGAAAACAGAAAACGCCCCTTTAATGCCACGGTAAAACCTCCGAGGCTTGGGGGAAATAAGCGCATGGGAGTATTTGCCACCCGGTCACCCTATCATCCGAATAATTTGGGATTATCCTGTGTGAAATTGCTGGATTTAACTTTTGATGAAGAAAAAGGTCCTGTCCTTACCGTAGGCGGTGTGGATATGTTAAACGGGACTCCCGTATATGATGTGAAGCCCTATATTCCCTATACGGACAGCCATCCGGAGGCAAAGGGGGGATTTGCGGAGGAAGTGAAGGATTACGCCTTGCAGGTGGAATTTCCGGAATCTCTTTTAGCCCTTTATGATGAAGAACATCAGAAGGCGGCGGTGAAGCTTTTATCCCAGGACCCCAGACCGGCGTACCAGGAGGATGGAGAACGATCCTATGGTGTGTTTTTTGCAGGATATGATATTCATTTCAAGGTAAACGACGGTGTCCTTAAGGTTTATGAAGTTGTAAAGGGACGTTCTGCTGAAAATGAAGTGGGTGGACACAAGGAAAGTGCAGGAAAGACGCTATGAGTAAGTGCATGATTTGCCCCAGAAACTGCAATGCAGACAGAGAAGCCGGGGGAAAAGGGTATTGTAATGCACCGCAGGAATTCCGAATCGGCAGAATCGCTCCTCACTATTGGGAAGAACCGGTAATCAGCGGAGAAAAGGGCTCGGGAGCAGTATTTTTTGCAGGCTGCAATATGGGATGCGTATATTGCCAGAATGAGGTGTTATCTCATGGAAAAGCAGGAAGGAACTACACGGATGAAGATTTTTTGCGGGAATGCTTAAGATTGCAGGAGGAAGGTTGTCACAATCTGAATTTGGTGACACCCAGTCACTATGCCCATCGGTTGGCAGAATTTTTGCCAAAAGCCAAGGCGGAAGGATTGCATCTTCCGGTGGTATATAATACTTCTTCTTATGAGAAAGTGGAAGCCCTACGTAAGCTGGAGGGACTGGTGGATGTTTATTTGCCGGATTATAAATATTTAAATCCGCAATTGGCAAAAAAGTATTCTCATGCGGAAAATTATCCTGAAATTGCAAAAAAAGCCCTGGAAGAGATGGTAAGACAACAGCCCAGACCGGTTTTTAAAGAGGATTTGATGACTAAGGGAGTGTTGGTGCGACACTTGGTGCTGCCGGGATATGTAAAGGAGAGTAAAGAGGTTTTGCGATATCTTCACGAGACCTACGGGGATGCTATTTACATCAGCATTATGAACCAGTATACTCCCATGAAGCAGCTGAAGGAATATCCGGAATTAAATCGCACATTGACGGAAGAGGAATACGAAGAAGTGGTGGATTTTGCCATTGCTATTGGTGTGGAGCAGGGCTTTATTCAGGAAGGAGAGACCTGTAAAGAAAGTTTTATACCGGACTTTTACAATGAGTAACAAGATATCTGAAAAAATCCAAGGCACTTTAAGAAAAGTTTTCTTAGAATAGAAGAAAAACATTGATTTAAGAGCGGATTTGTACTAAAATGTAACCAATGACGTAAAAACAAGGGGGCACACCATGAATCAGATGGTAGGTTATTTGATCCGTTCAAACAGACTTAAGGAAAAGATGTCTCAGGATCAGCTTTGTAAGGGGATTTGTGCAGTATCCTATTTAAGCAAGATTGAAGCAGGTATTGCAGAACCCAATGAAGAGATTTTAAAACAGCTTTTTTCAAGACTGAGTATTCGATATACGGACAACGAAGAAGAAATCAAGGAGTTTAAAGAACTTCTGTTTCAATATTTTGACGCGTATTTTCACCATGAACCCACGGTGGAATTTGAAGAGCGCATTTACAAGAACCGTAAGAAGATGGAGAACAGCGAGATTGCCATTGAATATCAGCTTTTCTGCATCTATAATACGGGACTGGACGACAGAAGAGTCGCAGAGAAACTTTTGAAAAACGTAGAGCAGTACCGGGATTATATGACAGAAGAAGCCCTGTTTTTGTACTATATGGCCAAGGGAATGTACGGAGTCGGCGTCAAAGAACGCACCCGTGCTTACCAGAAGGCGAGACAGGTTAGGGACTGCGCGTTGGTGTATGAAGCACTGATGTATGAGGCTTTTAACGAAGGCGAGTATCAGGAAGCTTTGACCGATTGTCGTATCGGTTATGAGAGAGCCATGCAGGAGGGATTCCTACTGGTGGCAAAGCAGATTAGCTTCTTGGAAGGCGTTTGTTACGGTAATCAGGGAGATATTGAAAGCATGCTTCGGGCTTATAAGAGAACCAAGGAACTTTCCAGAGGTGATAAGCGTATAGCGGCTTCCATTGATTACAATATTGCAACCGTCTATATAGATAACAGACGGCATAAGGAGGCCATTCCGTATTTGCTTTCTGCGTTGAAGCAGGAGCAGGAAGACAAATCTGCTTTCCTCATCAACTTAAAGCTTGCGCTGGCTTACGAGAAGCTGGGAGAAAAGACCATTGGCAGTGTGTATTTAAATGTGGCGGAGAAGTTATCTTCCCGCTTGGCCAAGACCTATCAGGAAATGGTGGTTATGGCGAAGATTCGTTATGAGGGCAAACAGTTTGAGTCCCCAGAATACGGCACATTGTTGGAATCTTTTACCGGTATGGAAAAGAGCATGGGAATTGATTTTGTAAAATTTTATAAACCTTATCTGATAGAGTGGCTGAAGGCAAAGAGGAAATACAAAGAAGCCCTTCGTCTTCAGGAGGAAGAATAGTTCTATACACAGGGAGGTGTAGCTTATGGCAGGAATGAATATTTCGGGAAGCATGACGGGATATGGAATGAATCCCTACGGCACAACCGGAAAACTGAACGCAGCCGGACAGGTGGAAGGTGTAACCGGAAAGCCGGGAGCACCTGAGGGGGAATGTCAGACCTGTAAGAACCGAAAGTATGTGGATGGTTCCAATGAGATGGATGTTTCGTTTAAGGCACCGGGACATATCTCACCGGAGGCAAGCTATGGCAAGGTGATGGCTCACGAGCAGATGCATGTGGCCAATGCCAGAGCGGAGGGCGCTAAGGAAGGGCAGGAACTGGTATCTGCCAGTGTAACCTTGAAAGTAGAGCGGTGCCCGGAATGCGGAAGAATGTACACTGCCGGGGGTGAGACCACCACTGTGATTAAGAAAAGCAAACCGGTATATAATGATACACCTTATGATGATGCCAGAAAACTGGTGGATAGTAAGATGCTAGCTGGACAGAAGGTAGATGCCGAGGTATAGGGGAGACTAGCGAGAGAAAGAGGTATTTATGAGACGGAAAAAAAGGACAGTTTGGGTAACGGGACATAAGAACCCGGATACCGATTCCATCTGCTCCGCTATTGCGTATGCACATCTGAAAAATCAGATTCATCCGGATTATAACTATATTCCGGTGCGGGCAGGACACAGAAATGAAGAAACCCATTTTGTATTAGAGCACTTTCATGTAAAGACACCACGGTTTGTAACCAATGTACAGACTCAGGTGCAGGATATTGCATATCGTGAGATGAAGCTGGTATCCAAGGATATTTCCTTGATGCGTGCTTGGAGTATGATGCGTGAGTTAAGCGTTATGACACTTCCCATCGGAGAAGGCGATCATCTGGAAGGACTGATTACCATCGGCGATATTGCAACGGCTTACATGGAGGTTGCAGACAGTTGGATTCTGTCCGCGGCAAAGACCTATTATAAGAATATTGTTGAAACATTGGACGGTGAAATGATTGTTGGTGATATTACCGCCCGTTTTGAAAAAGGAAAGGTTTTGGTGGGAGCTGCCAATCCGGATGAGATGGAGAAATTCATCGAACCGCATGATATGGTTATTCTGGGAAATCGTTATGAAGCACAGTTATGTGCCATTGAGATGGAGGCAGAATGTATTGTGGTTACCCAGGGAGCACCGGTATCCAAGACCATCCAGAAGTTGGCGACAGAACGGGGATGTTCCATTATCGTTACAAAATACGATACCTTTACTGCATCCCGTCTGTTAAATCAGAGTATGCCGATTGAGCATTTCATGATTGGAGAACCGTTAGATACCTTCCGACCGGATGATACCATGGATCATGTGAAAGAGACCATGGCGAAATTGCGCCATCGGTATTTTCCTATTGTGGATAAGGACGGTAAGTTTTTAGGAATGCTTTCCAAACGTAATCTGTTGGATATGGTTCCTAAGGCGGTTATTCTGGTTGACCATAATGAAAAGACTCAGGCTTTGGACGGTATTGAAGAAGCTGAGATTTTAGAGATTATTGATCACCATCGTCTGGGAAGTCTGGAAACTATGCAGCCGGTATTTTTCCGGAACCAGCCGGTAGGCTGTACTTCTACCATTGTTTACTCCATGTATCTGGAGAATCAGGTGGAGATTCCCAAGGATATGGCGGGAATGATGTGTAGTGCAATCTTGTCTGATACCTTGATGTTCCGTTCTCCAACCTGTACTCAGGCGGATCGGACTGCAGCAGAAGCATTGGCAAAGATTGCGGGCATTGATTTAGAAAGTTTTGCAGCAGAGATGTTCCATGCTGCTACCAATTATGAGAAACGCCCGGTAGAGGATATCTTCAAGCAGGATTTGAAGAAATTCAGTATGGGTGATAGGAAATTTGAAATTGGTCAGATTAGCTTTTTATCCGATGCGGATGTGGAAGGATTAAAAGAGCGGGTGTTGAACCACATGCAGGAACTGATAGAACGGGGTGACTCCGAGGGCATTTATTTTATGATGACCAACATTGTAAAGGAGAGTACAGAGTTATTGTTTAAAGGAAACGGAACCCGTGACATTGTGGACGAAGCATTCCATGAGAATACAGGAGAAGACAGCGTGGTGTTGCCGGGTATTGTATCCCGTAAGAAACAGCTGGTACCACAGCTTATGGCAACAATGCATCAGTAGTAACGGGTATTGGTAAAGTGAGGATTGAGAATAATTTGAGGAAAAGGGGAGTTTTGTGGTCGGAAGAATCCGGCGATTATACAATAAAAATACTTACAGACAGCGGCTGTATGGATGCCATGAGAATGGAAGCCATTGTGTTGATAGCAAAGGAGTTTGGCAGTGGCGAATTGGCTTTTTCCAGGGACGGATGCATTGAAATCCGTCATGTGGAGGAAAAAGCCGTGGAACATGTCATCCGAATCCTTCGTGAGTATGAAATCCAGACGGGAGGAACAGAAGAAGGTTTGCGGCCTGTGGCCAGCTGTATGGACTGTAACTGTGATTTCAGTAATGGAAGCGCGGAAGAATTGGGAGATAAGTTGCAACGGTTGTTTTTGAACCGTATGGCAGGGAAGCTGATTGGAAGTGTGGAAATTATTGTGGACGGATGTCTGCAGGGATGCCGAGGATCCTATCAGTGTGATATCGGTATTCAGATTACCATGGATGGCTACCGGATTTACCTAGGAGGAAGTCGGGGACATCACATCAAAAAGGGTGAGAAAATGTCCCGGGTATTTACTTCGGATGAAGCGCTTTTCTCCGTTTTGGATCGACTGTTTTTCCTTTACCGAGTGGAAAAACGACCGGCAGAGGGCTGGGAAGAGATTATTGAACGGATTGGAATGAAAGAGGTAGAACGAAGAGTACTGGCCTAATGGGTCAGTCTTTTCTTTTATTTACATCAAAGCAGGAGAGAAAAATGTTACCAGAGAATTTTTTGAAACGAATGGAAACTCTTTTAGGGGAGGAGTACCCGAATTATTTGGAAAGTATAGAAGAACCAAGGCATCATGCATTGCGAATAAATACTCTTCGGGGAAGTGTTGCGGGAATCCGCACCTTGTTTCCGGAACTTGTCAATCCGGTACTTTGGGAAGAAACAGGTATGTATTACGGGGCGGAACTTCCCATGGGGAAACATCCTCTTCATGAGGCAGGGGCGTATTATATTCAGGAACCATCAGCCATGGCGCCGGGACATTATCTTGAGGCAAAGCCCGGTGAGCGGGTGTTAGATCTTTGTGCGGCACCGGGAGGAAAAACCACCCAGATTGCAGCTGCGATGAAGGGGATGGGACTTTTAATATCCAATGAGATACATCCTGCAAGAGCGAAGATTTTATCTGAGAATGTGGAGCGTATGGGAATCCGAAACTGCTTAGTGACCAATGAGACACCGGCAAAGCTGGCAAAGAACTTTCCGGAATTTTTTCATCGGATTATGGTGGATGCGCCCTGTTCCGGAGAAGGAATGTTTCGGAAAAACGAGACTGCAACAGAAAATTGGAGCGAGGAAAATGTGGCTCTTTGCGCTGCCAGACAAAAGGAAATTTTAAGCTGTGCTCAGGAGATGCTTTTGCCCGGGGGACGCTTGGTATACTCCACCTGCACCTTTGCACCGGAGGAAAATGAACAGGTTATAGAATGGTTTTTGAAGGAATATCCGGAATTTGAAGAAGAGGATGTGCAGTTGTGTGAGGGGATGGTAAAGGGATACGGTAATCATCAAGGTGCCATTCGGCTGTTTCCTCATAAGCTTTCCGGAGAGGGCCATTTTGTATGTGTGTTGAGAAAAAGAGGGAAGATTCCGGAGGAGATTGGAATAAAAAGCATGAAATCCCTTTCGGAAAAAGAGATTGCAGACTACCGGGCTTGGGAGAAAAAAAGCCTGGCGGTGAAAATGGAAGGCACCTTCCTGCGGTTTGGAGACGAATTGTATGTGGCGCCGAAGGATTGCCCGGAATTGAAGGGATTAAAAGTATTGCGTCCGGGACTGCATCTTGCCACACTTAAGAAGGGAAGGATAGAGCCGGCCCATGCGCTGAGTCATGCATTGACAAAAGAGGAACTTTTACCGGAAACCGGTTGCTTTTTTGAGATGGATGATTTAAGGGTAAAAGCATACCTTCATGGGGAAACTTTTCCTGTAGAAGGGGAGGGAGGATTTCGTCTGGTTTTTGTCGAGAATTACGGTTTGGGTTGGGGAAAAAATGCCGGCGGAACCTTGAAAAATCATTATCCAAAAGGACTTCGAACCCAATTTTAGAAAATATAAAAAAATTATAGATTATTTTGGAAAATATGGTACAATAGGACTAAGTGACAAAATAGTTTAAGGAGGTTTCCGCTATGGGGAAGATAACAAAGAGTATTAAGGCTCAGTTAATCCTTGTAACAGCGCTGGTTGTAGCTATTCCTCTTGCCATTGCCATTGTGCTTAGTTCCATAAGCACCATGAATCAGGGGATTAAGAATGTGGACAAGATGAATACTGTCCAGGTCAATTTGATTGAACAGGATATTAAGGCAATGTTGAATGAAAACATCAACGTGCTAAAGACCTTCGCATCAGCGCAGACAACGATTGAATATCTATCTGGAGATGAGACCAAAAAGGGGCAGGTGGAGTCCCAGATGTATAAGGTAAATGATGCCTTTAACGATGATAATGTTATAGCTATCACGGATACGAATGGTGATCAGTTGTGTAAGACAAAGGGAGATAAGGTAAATGTAGCTGATCGCGAATATTTTAAGATTGCCATGGGCGGTGAAGTATACGTATCAGATATTCAGGTATCCAAGTCCAATGGGGAGCGAATTGCTACTTTTGCCGTTCCAATTTGGGACATGGATGAAGAGAATGTTATTGGTGTGGTACAGCGTAACTGTAACTTGAATATATTCCATGAACTTCTCAAGAAAGAGTTGAATGAGGAAAAGATGGAGATCGTTATTGTAGACCGTACCGGTTCTGTATTGGCTCATTCTTCTCATGAGATTGATCCGGAAAATCCGGAAGACCAGTCCATGAATCAGTTCTATACGGATTCCAGGGGCGATAAGACCAATGGTTTTTATTCCACTGTATGGAAGAATAAGAAATGGATGATTTCCTGGAGAAAAGAAGAGAAAACCGGCTGGGTTATTGCCTGCTGCAGACTTCGTTCCGTAGCACTGAAATCCACCTGGAACACCGCATTTGCCCAGGGAGGACTCGGCCTGGCGGAATTTGTAATAGCTATCATAATAGTGACCATCTACGCAAGCCGTCTGGCAAGTCCTATTAAGAAGATTTCCGTCGCTGCCAGCACCATGGCGGAAGGTGATTTTACCATCAAAGATGTAAAGGTTAAGACCAGAAACGAGGTTGGTTCCTTAGCAACGGCATTTAACACGATGAAGAATAATATAGCGGAAGTTTTGGAAGATGCGCAAAATTCTGCAGGCTTGGTTGCAAACTCTACCCAGCAGTTTAGTGCAGTGTCCGAACAGTCCGCAGATGCATTACAGAGCATTGCGGAAGGTGCAACAACTCTGGCAAGCGGTGCTGCCGATCAGAAGACTGCGGTTGTGGAAGCATCCAGCATGGTAGACAGTATGGTGAACAGTATCCGTGAGGTTAAGGAAAACTCTATTTCCGTCATGGATGCATCCAATAAAGTAAGTGATGATGCGGCAGAAGGACAGCAGAAGCTGGAAGATGCGGTTAACCGTATGAACGAATTGAAAGAATCCATTGAACATACGGATGAAGTGATTCGGGAATTGGCAGAGCATTCTAAGAAGATTGGAAGCATTGTGGAAACCATTAGCAATATTTCCGAGCAGACCAACCTGTTATCCTTGAATGCATCTATTGAGGCGGCTCGTGCGGGTGAGGCCGGTAGAGGATTTGCGGTTGTAGCAACAGAGGTAGGATCCCTTGCTATTGAGAGTAAGGATGCGGTTTCCGAAATCGCTGGAATCGTAAATGAAATCCAGCAGAGAACCATTGCAGCAACCCGTTCCATGAGTGTGGGAACCGAGCAGACTGCAGAGAGTGCGGAGATTGTAGAAGATGCAGCCAAGACCTTTAGCGAGATTGCCAAGGAAATCAGTACCTTATCCGGAAGAATTCAGGAATCTGTAGCGATTTCCGAAGAGAGTATGAGTGCCGGTGAGCGGGTGAAGGAAGCAATCGAGCAGGTTGAAGGTATTGCAAACAATATCGTGGACAGCACCAGTATGATTAGTGCTTCTACCGAACAGCAGACAGCATCCGTTCAGGAGATTGCATCCACCAGTAAGGATATGTATGATGTTGCGGATGGACTGAAGGCTCAGATTGGTAAGTTCAAGCTGACAGAAGAGTTGGATCTTTATGAAGGCGAATTTACAGATGATGAATATCAGAACGCCGGAGAAGAGGCTTCCTATGAAGATGTTTCTTATGAGGATGTTTCTTATGAGGATGCTTCTTATGAGGATACTTCCTATGAGACACCTTTAAGCGGCGATGATACATATGAGGAGCCGGAAGGACCGGATGATTTTGACAACATGTAGGCAGGATGAGATAAGAATACATATAACAGGCGGGAACCCAGTGTTTCTGCCTGTTTTGTTCTATGTGAACAAAGAATCGTCAAAAAACTTGTATTGCTATTTTTTTTCAGTTTGGTACAATAATAAGTGAGAAAATTTAGAAGAAGGAGAAGGAACAGTGAGAAACGTAAAGTTTTTGTGGCATTTTGTGAAACCCCACTTGATACGCTACATTATCGGAATTATTGTGCTGGCTGTGGTGGACTATGTCAGCTTGTTTATTCCGGCGTATACCGGGGAATTAACCGACGGCTTGACAAATCATGTACTTGACCTTGCGGGAGTAAGACATTTGGTGCTCCTGGTCATTTTGTGTGGTTTGACAATGGCTGTCGGTCGCTTTTTATGGCGTTATTTTTTATTTGTAACTGCCAGAAAAGTTGAGTTTGATATCCGAAATGAGCTTTTTGCGCATCTGGAGACCATGGATGTGGAATATTTCCATGAGCATAAGACCGGTGGATTGATGGCTCACTTTACCAACGATTTGAATGCTGTCCGTATGGCTTTGGGACCGGCGGTTATTTCAGCATTTGATGCAACGGTTATGGCGCTGATGGTTATCTTCCAGATGGTGCGGGCTGTAGACATTCGACTTACCTCCATTACGGTAATTCCTATGTTTGTGATTATGTTTGGAGAACTCTGGTTCGGAAAATGGATTCATCGGGTGTATAAGCGTATGCAACAGGCTTTCGAAGACCTTAGTGACTTTGTACAGGAGGGGATTTCCGGTATCCGTGTTATTAAAGCCTTTGTACAGGAAGAAGAGCAGAAAAAGGGCTTTGACGAAAAGAACAAAGAGACCAAGCGGAAGAATTTGCATTTTATGAAATGGATTGCCATTGAGGAGCCGGGAGTAGGCTTTTTAATCGGCTTGAGTAGTTTATTTAACCTCTTAATCGGAGGAAGAATGGCCATATTGGGACAGATTTCTCTGGGAGACTTTGTGGCTTTTACCCAGTACATAACGATGCTAATCTGGCCAATGTTGGCGGCGGGAGAAGCCATCAACATGTTTTCCAGAGGTACTGCGTCCATTTCCCGTTTGAACGATATTTTTGAAGCTAAAAGTGAGATTTTGCAGGAAACCCCGGCGCTCCCGGAAAATGGAGATATGGCTGTTTTCGACGGAAAGCTGGAGTTTAAAAATCTGACGTTTATCCATAAAGGGCATTTGGAGCCTACGCTGAAGGATATTAACCTGAAGGTAGAACCGGGAACAACCCTTGCAATTATCGGTAAAACCGGTACCGGTAAGTCTACTTTGGTGAATTTGCTTTTGCACCTTTATCAGGTGAATAAGGGCATGATTTATTTGGATGATAAGGATATTCGGGATATTCCGTTAAAAGAATTAAGGGGAAACATTGCCTATGTACCTCAGGATAATTTTCTGTTTTCTGATACTCTGGAGCATAATATTGCTTTCGGTGTGGATTTGGAAAAGGTGGATAAGGAAGATATTCAGTCTGCTGCAAGAGCGGCCTGTATCCACGATAACATTATGGAATTTCCAAATCGTTATGAAACGATTGTAGGTGAACGTGGAGTCACCCTTTCCGGAGGACAGAAGCAGAGAAGTTCCATTGCCAGAGCCCTTATTAAAGATGCTCCCATTTTAATTATGGATGATTCCCTTTCTGCAGTTGATACGGATACGGAAGAGCATATTCTGGAGAATTTGAAAGAGCTTCGCGCCGGCAAGACTACCATTTTGATTGCCCATCGTATTACCACCATCCAGAATGCGGATGTAATCATGGTATTGGAAGACGGGGAAATGAAGGAATGCGGAAATCACAGTAAATTGATGGAATTAAACGGCATTTACCGCAGTATGTTTGAAAAACAGCAGCTGGAAGCCATGAAGAATGCAGCAAAGGAGGAAGCGTAGGATGAGAAGATTAATGACCTATTTAAAACCTCATAAGCTGGCAGCAGGGTTTTCGCTGATTATTGTGCTGGTGTTGATTGCACTGGAACTTTATCGCCCTATGATTATAGCGGATGCCATTGATGATTATATCAACGCATATTATGAACCCTATGGGGTGGTTTCTGAGGATAAGGCAGATGTGGTATACGAAGGAATTCCCTTGTCCAAACAGTATGATGAGTCAACTACCCACGAATTTTATCAGGTTTATTTGTGGAAGGATAACTATTATCTTTTCCATTATGAAGACGGATCTTTAGCAAAAGAGTTTCAGCGTGCGGATAAGGCAACCCTTCAGGGACAAACCATTACCTTGAAGGTGAAGGGCCACACCTACGAAGGAAAGAAAATGACGGAAAAAGAAATCAAAATCCTTCGTAAGCGGGATTTAAGCGGTATTAAAGAGGCTGCAATCCTGTATCTGATTTCTCTTTTGGCCTACTTGATTTGTGACAGCTTAAGCATCTGGGTTATGCAGAAAATGGGGCAGGATATTGTCTACGAAATGCGTAACGAAGTATTTTCCCATTTGTTGACATTAGATACGCAGTTCTTTAATAAAGAGCCGGTAGGTAAGCTGGTGACCCGTGTTACCAATGATACGGAATCGGTTAACGAGCTATTCTCCCAGGTACTGGTGAAGCTTTTTAGAAACATTGTAAAGATTATCGGTTTTGCAGTGGTAATGCTTTCCAGAAACGTGAAGATAACGGGGTTGGCGTTTATGATGTTGCCGTTGGTTGCTGCGTTGACCTTCTTTTTCCGGTATTTGTCCAGAAAGGCATATCGGATGGTCCGGGCGGCTTTAACGGATATGAATACCTTCCTCTCCGAGAATCTGTCAGGTATGCGACTGATTCAGATTTTTACCAGGGAAAAAGAGAAATTCCAGGAGTTCCTGTTTAAGAATAAGACTTTGTATAAGGCATATTTCAGAGAACAGATGACCTTTGCGATTTTCCGACCGAGTATTTATATGCTGTCGGTAGTGTCCCTTGTAATCATCATGGGCTTTGGCGGAAAATACACGCTGCAGGGAACTTTGAGCCTGGGAACTTTATACTTGTTTATTAACTACATCCGGAGATTTTTTGAGCCGATTCAGGAATTGGCGGAGCAGTTCGGAACCTTACAGTCATCATTAGCATCGGCGGAGAAGATTTTTACAATCCTGGATGAGAAGCCGTCCATCGTAAATAACGAAACGGTATTAAATCCCGGTCGATTAAAAGGAGAGATTACCTTTGATCATGTATGGTTCGCCTATGAGAAGGATGAGTATGTACTAAAAGACATCAGCTTTTCTATTAAGCCGGGAGAGCGGGTGGCCTTTGTGGGAGCCACCGGTGCCGGCAAGACTTCCATTTTGAACTTGATTGGACGGTATTACGATATTCAGAAGGGAAGCATTTCCATTGATGGAAAAGATATTCGTGAATACAGCACCAATGCTCTTCGGGGAAATATCGGACAGGTTCAGCAGGATGTATTTATTTTTACCGGTGATATTAAGAGCAATATTACCCTGAATAATCCGGAAATCACGGATGAGAAAATGAAGGATGCGGCAAAATATGTAAATGCCGACGGCTTTATATCCAAACTTCCGGGGGGCTACGAAGAACCGGTATCTGAGAGGGGAGCAACTTTCTCGGCAGGACAGCGACAGCTTTTAAGCTTTGCAAGAACTCTGGCTTACAATCCAAGTATTTTGGTACTGGATGAAGCAACGGCCAATATTGATACAGAGACAGAAAGTCTCATTACTCAGGCTTTACAGCGACTGATGGAGGGAAGAACCACTATTATGGTGGCGCACCGGTTATCTACCATTCAGCATGCAGATAAGATTATGGTTATGGATAAGGGAAAAATCATGGAAAGCGGAACCCATCAGGAGCTTTTAAAGAAAAAGGGCATCTATTACAAACTGTATGAATTGCAGTTGGCTGCCCAAGAAGAATAAAAATGTAATTGGAGGAGCGTATGAGCGAAGTAAGAGGTTTAACAAAAAGAGAAGATGTGAAAAAAGAGGATACCTGGGCTACCGAGGACTTGTATGAAAGTGATAAAGCCTGGGAAGAGGATTATGCCAAACTGGAGGAATATCTGAAAAAGGCAGCATCTTTTGAAGGAAAAATCAGTAAAAACAGCAAGGATCTCCTTGCCTACTATCTGATGAACGAGGATGCGGATGTGTTTTATGACCGTTTATCCGGTTATGCACATCGGAAAGCCGACGAAGATACAGCAAACAGCTTTTATCAGGATTATGCTGCAAAGGTATCCAATGCTTATGTGAAATATGATGCGGCAACAGCCTATGTAACACCGGAGATACTTTCTATCTCCGAAGAGGACATGGAGCGCTTTTACAAGGAAACGCCGGAGCTGTTAGAGTTTAAGACGGCAATTGAAGACATTCGAAGGAAGAAGGAACATATTTTATCTGCTGAGATGGAGGCTCTTTTGGCCGATGCTCAGGATATGGCGAATCAGCCGGATCATATCTTTGGAATGATGGACTATGCGGATATGAAATTCCCGGATGCCACTGATGGAGAGGGAAAAGCCTATCCGGTAACTCACGGAAGTTTTATCCCAGCCTTGACGAAGAAGGATCGAGTGTTGCGGAAATCTGCTTTTGAACAGGTATATCACACCTATAAGCAGTATGCCAATACCCATGCGGCGATTTTATCTGCGCAGGTAAAGAGTTTGCAGTTTTTTGCAAAAGCCAGAAAATATGAGAACACCTTGGCAGCAGCTCTGGATGAGACCAATGTGCCGGTAAGTGTTTATCACAATCTGATTGATGCGGTACATGCCAATATGGATAAGATGTATAAGTACGTGGCACTTCGTAAGAAGTTGATGAAGCTGGATGAGCTGCATTTTTACGATGTATATGCGCCGATTACAGAAGCTTCTTCCAAGGAAATTCCTTACGAGGAAGCAGTAAAAAATGTTTTGGAGGCAGTAAAGCCTTTGGGTGAAGAGTACGGCAAGGTATTAAAGGGCGGTTTTGAAAATCGTTGGGTTGATAAATACGAAAACAAGGGTAAGAGAAGCGGAGCATATTCTTCCGGATCCATTGTACATCCTTTTGTATTAATGAATTATGCGGATGATCTGGACTCCGAGTTTACCCTGGCTCACGAGATGGGACATGCCATGCACTCCTATCTTTCCAACAAGACTCAGAGAAGAACCTATGCACATTACAAGATTTTTGTGGCAGAGATTGCATCCACCTGTAATGAAGCTCTTTTAATGCAATATCTGTTAAAACAGACCACAGACAAGAAGGAGCGGGCAATTTTAATTAATCATTTCCTGGAGCAGTTTAAGGGAACGGTATATCGTCAGACCATGTTTGCTGAATTTGAATTAAAGATGAATCAGCTGGCAGAGCAGGGAGTGACCTTGACTGCAGAAGTGTTGAATAAGGAATATGAAGACCTGAATCGTTTGTATTTTGGAGACGGTATTGTGGTAGATGATGAAATTCGCTATGAGTGGTGCAGAATTCCGCATTTTTACTACAATTATTACGTGTTCCAGTATGCAACGGGATTTTCTGCGGCCATTGCTCTTTCTCAGAAAATCTTAAAAGAAGGACAGCCGGCAGTTGAGAAATATCTGCAATTTTTAAGTGCCGGATGCAGTAAGGATCCTATCAGTATTTTGAAGGATGCAGGCGTGGACATGACCACTGCGGAGCCTATTAATCAGGCCCTTGCGTTGTTCGGAGAACTGATTGATGAAATGGAAGAGTTAACCGGAGAGTAATTATGACACTTACACAGTTAAAATATGTGATTGTATTGGCAAAGGAAAACTCCATCAATGAGGCGGCAAAACGGCTTTTTATCTCGCAGCCGTCTCTGACGGCGGCCTTGAAGAGTTTGGAGCAGGAGATAGGTTTTGATATTTTTAAACGTAGCAGAACCGGAATTGCCTTAACCGTTAAGGGATCCGAATTTATAGGCTATGCCAGATCTGTGGTAGAGCAGTATGATATTTTGGATGCGAAGTATGTTTCCAGAAAAAATATTAAACGTACTTTTCACGTATCCATGCAGCATTACACCTTTGCGGTAGACGCTTTTGTCCAGGTGATCAAGCAGTATGGAATGGACGAATTTGAGTTTGAGATTAGCGAAACCCAGACCTATCAGGTGATTAAGAACGTCAGCGACCGGAAAAGCGATATTGGGGTTTTGTATATCAATCATTACAATAAAACGGTACTGGAAAAGTTTTTCAAGGACTCCGGCATTGAATTTACACCGCTGTTTGATTGCAGTATTTATGCCTATATGCATAAGAGCAATCCATTGGCAAAAAAGAAATCCGTAACCTTGAAGGAACTGGACGAATATCCTTGTCTGGTGTTTAGCCAGGGAGACCATAATTCCCGATATTTTGCGGAGGAAATCTTAAGCGTCTATGACTACAAGCAGATGGTACGTGTGGATGACAGAGCTTCCATGCTGAATTTAATGGCGGGCATAAAGGGGTACACACTTTGTTGCGGAATCGTCTGCGAAAACTTAAACGGTGATGATTATACTGCAGTGAAGCTGGATTCGGATGAACGGATGACAATCGGATATATTTCCCAAAAGGATACGGTGTTAAGTGACATTGCGTTAAAATACATCGAAGAATTACAGCGGTATAAGGATGAAATTCGGTTATAATAAGGCAAAACGGTACTAAATTTAATACAATTTCTAAAAAACGCGAAGCGATTGAGCTTTCGCGTTTTTTTGTGCAATCCCGCATATTTTCTATAGGACAAGGGGTTTTTATGGCGATGGATATAGGTAAAAACTATAACAAGCCATAAGATATGTGTATTTTACAGACCACAAGATATTGCTTATACTCAATCAAGTAAACAACCTATTGCAATTGCAGGTTTTTAAAATCATTAGGAGGTAACAGGAGCCTATGATACGATTAGAAAATGTATCCAAAACTTTTACAACAAAAAACGGAACGGTCAATGCCATAAAGAATGCCAGTCTCGATTTTTCCGCAGGAGAGATATTCGGAATTATCGGTTTTTCCGGAGCAGGAAAGTCGACATTGGTAAGATGCATCAATCTTTTGGAAAGACCAACTTCCGGAAAGGTCTGGTTTGAGGGACTTGATTTGATGCAGGCTTCGCAAAAGGAATTAAGAGCCGCCAGAAAGAGTATTGGTATGATTTTCCAACAGTTCAATCTTTTGGAACAGCGCAATGTGATTGACAATATCTGTTATCCCCTTGAGATAGCCGGTGTGAAAAAGAAAGAGGCAAGAATGAAAGCAAGAAAACTTCTTTCCTTGGTGGATTTGGAGGATAAGGAAAAAGCATATCCATCCCAACTGTCGGGAGGACAAAAGCAGAGAGTTGCTATTGCAAGAGCCTTGGCAACTGACCCGAAGGTTTTGCTTTGTGATGAAGCAACCAGTGCGTTGGATCCTTTGACCACCAGAAATATCTTGAAGCTTTTAAAAGAGATTAATGAAAAGCTGGGAGTCACCATTATTATCATTACCCATGAAATGCGAGTGGTAGAGCAAATTTGTGACAGAGTAGCCATTATGAGCGGTGGTGTCATTGAAGAAGTGGGAGATGTAAGCGACGTATTCCAAAATCCGAAATCCAGAACAGCAAGAAAGCTGGTTCTTTTGGAGGATGAGGAAGAAACACCGTTTCTGATTGCGAAAGGAGCATAGCATGGATGAGAGAATAATACAATTGTTGATTCCGGGACTGATAGAAACCTTCTACATGGTGAATGTTTCGGTGATAGCATCGTACTTGGTGGGAATACCTACGGGAGTATTGCTATACGCCACATCCAGGGGCAGTATAAAAGAGAATACGGTGGTAAATACCATTCTTGGTTTTATTATCAATGTAATAAGATCCATACCGTTTTTGATTTTGATGGTAGCTATTCTTCCTTTGACAAGATTGATTGTGGGCACAACCATCGGTTCTACCGCATCTATTGTTTCCCTGGTGGTGGCAGCAGCACCCTTCGTGGCAAGAATGGTGGAGTCTTCCTTGAAAGAGGTGGATGAAGGAGTAATCGAGGCTGCCAGGGCAATGGGATCCACAAACTGGCAGATTATCACCAAAGTGCTTTTGCCGGAGGCGCGACCATCCCTTTTAGTGGGACTAACCATTACCTTTGCAACCATTCTGGGATATTCCGCCATGGCAGGATTCTTGGGAGGTGGCGGACTGGGAGCCATAGCCGTGAATTATGGTTATTACCGGTATCAGACAGATGTGATGCTTGTAACCGTGGCAATTCTGGTTATCATTGTACAGATATTCCAGGAAGGCGGTATGAGAATCGTAAATAAAACAGATAGGAGAATAAAAAAATGAGAAAGAGAACAATAAAAGTATTAGCAGTATTTACCCTTATAGCAGCAACCTTACTTGCAGGATGCGGAGCAAAAGAAGAGGCAAAGAAAGAGACGGGAAAAGACGAAACTACCTCAGAGGATAAAGTAATTAAGGTGGGTGCCTGTGTGACGCCCCATGCCGAGATTTTGCAGGTGGTAAAGGAAAATCTGGAAAAGGAAGGATATACCTTGGAAATAGTGGAGTATAACGATTATGTTATTCCCAACACGGCATTAGAGGATGGAGATCTGGATGCAAATTATTTCCAGCACGCGCCGTATCTGAAGAATTTTAACGAAGAAAAAGGGACGCATATCGTAAGTGTTGCTTCGGTGCATTTTGAGCCGATGGCGATTTACGCAGGAAAAACGGCCACCCTGGATGAGGTGAAGGAGGGAGCAAGTATTGCCATTCCAAATGACACCACCAATGAGGCAAGAGCCTTGCTTTTATTAGAGGCAAATGGTTTGATTACCTTAAAGAAAAATGCGGGAATAACGGCGACGGTATTGGATATTGAAAAGAACCCGAAAAATTTGACTATTCAGGAACTGGAAGCGGCACAGATTCCGAAGGCGTTACAGGATGTGGATCTTGCGGTTATCAACGGAAATTATGCTATTGAAGCAGGAATTACAGAAAACCTGGTGGCAGAAGCGGCGGATTCTCTGGCGGCAGAAACCTATGCAAACCTGATTTGTGTAAAAGAAGGAAATGAAACTACAGAAAAAACAAAAGCCCTGGTAGATGCGGTTTTACAGGACAATGTAAAGGAATTTATTAACAAAACCTATAAAGGCGCGGTAGTGCCGGTATTTTAAAACTATAAAAAAATAGAGGTGTGTAAGAATATGGCGGAAAAATTATCAAAAAACCTGCCGGTTGCCGTACTTGGTGCCGGTGCAGTGGGAAAAACCTGTGCAGCGGATTGTGTGCTTGGAGGAAACACGGATGTAAGACTTTTTGAGCTTCCGGAGTTTTTTGAACAGAACTTAAAGTACACAGCAAAAACAGGAATTACCCTTGGGGGAATTCAGAAGAACCAATATGGATTTAAACGTTCGGGAAAAGCTTTTATTCATAAGCTGACCAGTGATATCAAAGAAGCAGTGGGAGGAGCGAAGCTTATCATTATTGCCATTCCTTCCGTAGCCCATGACAAGTTTTTTGAAAAGCTGGTGCCGGTATTGGAGGATGGACAGATTATTCATATTATTCCGGATAACTACGGCTCCTTAAAGCTTAGAAAGAAAATGCGCGAACTTGGCTCAGATAAAAAGGTAATAATCGGTGGATGGTCCAGTGCTCCTTATGGTACAAGAGTGGAAAAAGAAGGTGGTGTTCAGACTTCGGAAATGTGGCTGGTATACCGAGCAAAAACATTACGTGGCGCAGCACTTCCCACAAAGGATCAGGAAGTCTTCTTAGAAAGTTCAAAGTATCTGGGGTGCTTTGATTCCATCACGGAGGGGGATGGTGCTGTGGGAGGAGAAACGGTTTTGGATATTGGTTTCAGTAACGTGAATCCGGTACTTCACTGCCCGGGAACCATTCTTGGAGTTGGAGTTATGGAAAACTTCGGAAGAATATACGGGGGAAACGATCCGAAACAGTATTCCATTTACTCCCACGCCTACTGTAATTCTATTGCGGAGGTACAGTATGCCTTTTTCCTGGAGGAAGTTGCACTGGCAGAGGCCATCGGAGTGGGAATCGCAAAATATCCAAAGAAGAATTTCTTTTCCCGAACCAGTATTCTGGGACCGGAATACATGGGAGACGACTGTATTGTTCCTTTTGAGGAGCAGTGGCAGACCGGATACACTACCGGTCCATTTTCCATCCAGGATCGTTATGTTACGGAGGATGTGCCGGTGGGCTGCCATCTTTATCACGAGCTGGGATTACGGTATGGCGTACCTACACCGGTAATCGATTCCATGATTACCTTGGGCTCCGTTATGACCGGCAAGGATTTCTACAAGACGGGACTAACTCTGGAGGATTTGGGAATCGGACATTTGGATAAGGAGGCTTTGCTGAATTATTTACATAACGGCATATATGCATAAAAGGAGTATTACTATGGAATGGAAAAGCAGTCTGGAAACCGGAGATGAGATTAGAAAAGTTCATTATACCCCGGCCCGTTCCACAGCGGGACATGCTATCGGGATTATTGCGGTAAAGCTGATTTATCCCAAACTTCCGGGGAATGTTGCCAACGCAACAACCTATCCCTTTCCTGTTTTGTACAGGGAAGTGGAGTTTGAAATCGAGCAGTTGTTTGCGGGAGATGCGTCCATTCTGGAAAAGATTGTGGAGGCAGCGAAGGATCTGGAAGCAGCCGGTGTCCGGGCGATTGTGGGAGCCTGCGGATATTTTGCACATTTTCAGGAAGCGGTGAGGGAAGCTGTAAATATTCCGGTATTTTTATCCAGCCTTTGCCAGTTACCCTTGATAAAGAATGCAATTTCCTCAAGGAAGAAAATCGCCGTTTTTGCGGCAAGCGGAGAAAATCTGGATGAGGCACTTTTGTCCCATGTAGGAGCAGAGGGAGACAGACTTAGGATTGTAAATGTGGGGAAGTTAAAAAGCTTCGAACCGATTCGCTACGGCAAAACCACTTTGGATAATGAAGCCCTCATTCAGGAACTTCGGAAGCTATCGCTGGAGTTAACAAAGGATGAAAGTATCGGGGCGATTTTGCTGGAATGTAGCGACCTGCCGCCCTATGCCAAGGAAATTCAGAGTGTTACGGGGCTTCCCGTATTTGATTTTAACACCATGATAGACATGATTTATCACTCGGTGGTACAAAAAACCTATTTTGGGTACTTTTAAAGGAAGGGGATTTTCATGCAGCTTAGTAAAAGAACAGAAAACTTTACGGATTCCGTTATACGAAGAATGACAAGAATTGCCAATGCGGCGGGGGCGGTAAACTTATCCCAGGGCTTTCCGGATTTCGATCCACCAAGGGAGATTACGGAGGCTTTGGCCAGAGTGGCGAAAGAGGGACCACATCAGTATGCCATTACCTGGGGGGCGAAAAACTTTCGGGAGGCCTTAGCAAAAAAGCATTATCATTTTTCTGGTGTGGAAGTGGATCCGGAAAGAGAAATTGTGGTTACCTGTGGCTCCACCGAGGCCATGATGGCGACTATGATGAGTATTGTAAATCCGGGGGATAAGGTAATTGTCTTTTCTCCATTCTATGAAAATTATGGCGCAGATGCTATCCTTTCGGGTGCGGAACCAATTTATGTACCTTTGATCCCTCCGGATTTTCATTTTGAACCACAGGCAATTGAGGCGGCATTTCAAAAAGGTGCAAAGGCAATTATTGTTTGTAACCCTTCTAACCCTTGTGGAAAAGTGTTTACCTATGAGGAATTGAAAACAATCGGGGAACTGGCTGAAAAATATGATGCCTATGTGGTTACGGATGAGGTATATGAACACATCGTATACGAGCCGTATCAACATGTTTATATGCAGGCCCTTCCCGGAATGTGGGAGCGTACCATAATATGTAATTCTCTATCCAAAACCTACTCCATTACGGGCTGGCGATTGGGTTATGTCATTGCCAATCCGGAGGTTTGTGAGCGTGTTAAAAAGGTGCATGATTTTTTAACGGTGGGAGCGGCTGCGCCCCTCATGGAGGCAACGGTCACCGGCTTACTGTTTCCGGATTCTTATTATGAGGAACTTAGGGAGCATTATACCCACATGAAAAATTTGTTTACTGGTGGACTGAAGGATTTGGGATTTTCCTTTGCAGAACCGCAGGGAGCCTATTATGTGCTTGTGGATGTTAGCGAATTCGGTGTGAAAAATGATTTACAATTCTGCGAGTATCTGGCAAAGGAATACAAGGTGGCAGCTGTTCCCGGCAGCAGTTTTTTCAAAGAAGATATAAACAACTATATCCGATTCCATTTTGCAAAAAAAGACGAAACCTTATATCGGGCGCTGGATAATCTTTCAAAATTGAAGCCCGGAAATCTTAACAAAAGAATAAGCTAATCTTAAGCCAACCTCCATTTCTTCTTCACTTGGTCGTCAGATAGTCTGCGTAGACTAAGAGCATCCGATCAGTGAAGAAAAGGAGGTTGATTTTTATGAAGAAAAAGTATTATACATTATCATTAAGCATAGTATTGGCATTGGCTTTAGTTGCCTGCAACAATAATACAAGTACTTCGGCTTCCGGCGATGTCAAGGTGACGGAAGAAGCCGGAGAAATTACCGAGACCATGGAAAATACCAAGGATGGGGAACATGTTATTGAAGCAGACGGGGAGCTGGTATCCTACTCAAACGTGAATGTGAAAAAAAGTGGAGACAGCGAAGGAGACGAGGCGGATTTTTATGGTGAAAATTCTGCCATTTTTGCTACCAATAAGGCAACCTTGAGTTTATCAGACATTACCCTTGCCACCAATGGAAAACATGCCAATGGTATTTTTTCCTATGGGGAAGGAACCACTGTCAATGTGGAAGATTCTACCATTGAAATTACCGGAAATTGTTCCGGCGGACTTATGACCACCGGTGGAGGAACTATGAATGCAAAGAACCTGACCATTCATACTACAGGAAATTCTTCTGCGGCAATCCGTTCTGACCGGGGCGGCGGAACCGTTACTGTTTCAGAAGGAACCTATACCACAGACGGCGTGGGCTCCCCTGCCATATATTCTACGGCAAATATTACCGTTTCCGACGCTACGTTAACATCTACCAAATCCGAAGGTGTGGTTGTGGAAGGAAAGAATTCCGTAACCTTAAATAATGTGAGTCTGACAGCAAACAATACAGAACATAACAGCGACAAAGCAGACAATTATAAAGCGGTAATGATTTACCAGTCTATGTCCGGGGATGCGGATGAAGGGGAAGCCTCTTTTACCATGAAGGACGGTTCTATGACAAACGAAAACGGAGATGTATTTTTTGTAAACAATACTTCAGCTGTTATCAATCTGGAAAATGTTGCCATTACCAATAATGGTGAGGGAAAACTTCTTCGGGCAGCGGCAGCAGGCTGGGGAACGGAAGGATCAAATGGCGGTCAGGTAACCTTAAATGCAAAGAACCAGTCCTTGTCCGGAGACATTCTGGTAGATGACCTTTCTTCATTAAATATGTACCTGGGGGAAGGAAGCAGCTATACCGGTGCCATTAACAGTGAAAAAGAGGGTGGTAGTGTATACGTGGAATTAAAAGACGGTGCGACCTGGAAATTGACCGGGGATTCCTATATTACATCCCTGACCTGCAATGCGGATGCCATTGACTTAAACGGTCATACTCTTTATGTTAACGGCAAAGCCTATAAGACCGGAACCGAAACTACAGGAAAGGCAGTGGAAAAAAAGAAAACAACATCTTCTGGAAGCGATGGCAAACCATCCGGTGATGACAAGAAAACACCACCGGAGAAGCCATCCGGCGATGACAAGAAAATGCCACCGGAGAAGCCAGACGGTGACGGAAAAGGAACGCCGCCGGAGAAGCCAGACGGTGACGGAAAAGGAACGCCACCGGAGAAAACGGACCACGATTCGTCAAAGGATTCTTCTGATGATGGGGGCAATAGCAGTAATGTCATGTAGAGAATGGTAGCATGAATCTGAGGTATATGATGGAGGGGGACTACCAAGGTAGGTCGGCGGAAAGTATGAAAAGAGCGTCTCTGGTGGCGATTTAGCTGGGAAATCCAGAACGATACCTAAGGCGAGTCGGCGGAAAGTGTGAAAAGAATAGCCCTTACGGCGATTTTTTTCGAGAAAACGGCGCGAAATGTGAAAAAAAAAGAAAACCGCCGACGCTATCCATGAACACTCGCCAGGTGAAATAGAATTGACACAAATATCGACGAGTATGAAAGAAATTCTCGCCGCGGCATGAGTGTAGGACACACTTTTCGCCGAGGCAGCAAAAGAAAATCGGCGTAGGACACAGTTTAGACAGCGGCATCGCCGATTCGGTTACTGGCGTTAGTAAAACTATAGAATAACAAAACAGCGCACGGCAAAGTGCGCAATTTCCACTAATCATTCTGCAGTAAGGTCTTGTAAAATCAGTCAGTTAAATATATAATAACGGTGTAGAGCATTTCAGCTTTTTCTATGCAGGGAAACCTGCTCTAGTCCATAATCTTCTATGGATGAATTCAGAATTTAAATGAGAATGAGGAAGGAATCGTCACTATGATTTTGGGTCTGTTTGTGCTATCATAAAGCTAGTAGGGGACGTTTTCTTCCAGTAAGAAAGGATGGAAACGAATGAGAAAGAGAAAATTGTATCACGAACTTACTTTTGCGGATGACTTTATGTTCTGGAAAGTGATGGAAACGCATCTTGATCTAGGAAAAGAGATATTAGAGCTTCTGCTTGGGCGACCTTTGGAGGACATTAGAATTGCGCAGAGGCAAAAGAACTGTAAAGTATCCTACGATTCCAGAGGAATTCGTTTGGATGTTTTTGTGATGGATGATAGTTCGCGACTCTATGATGTAGAGATGCAGTCTACGCCAGAAACGAATCTACCCAAAAGGATGCGATATTATGGAGATGTAATAGATATCACGGATATCCAGGTTGGTGCAGCGTTCAAGGATTTGAAAGAGACATTTATTATATTTATTTGCATGAACGATCCATTTGAAAGGGGGCTGCCCATATATGAATTTTCTACCCGATGCATCCAAAATCTAACGATTCCGTATGAAGACGGACTCCATAAAATTGTGGTAAATGCAGCATGTAAAAGTAAGGAAATATCCAAAGATTTACAGGAATTTTTTGCTTTCTTAAGAAGTGGAAAAGGAACCAATACTTTAACAAGACGTCTGGAAGAGGCGGTGGCAGACGCTATCACGAGAGATGATTGGAGAGTGGAATACATGAAATTTGAAATTATGTTGCAAAAAGAAAGAGAAGAAGGAAGGCAAGAAGGAGCAGACCTGTTGGCAGAAGTTATATTGAGGCTTCGAAACGGAGAAAATAAAGAGTCAATTATCGCCTCCGGAGTAGATAAACAATTGGTGGAACTTGCAGAAACTTTAATATAGAGAATACTATATACCAAGGAGGAAGCCTATGGAAACCAAGAAGCGGGAGCAGGAAATTATTAAAGTCAGTATCATTGGAATTATTGCCAATATTTTATTGGCTGCTTTTAAGGCGGTTATCGGGTTAAGTGCTCATTCCATTGCCATCGTTATGGATGCACTCAATAACCTGTCAGATGCGGCATCATCCTTGATTACCATAATAGGAACGAAACTGGCTGGACGGGATGCGGATAAGAAACATCCCTTTGGCTATGGGAGAATTGAGTATTTAAGTGCTTTGGTTATTTCTGTAATCGTACTTTATGCAGGAATTACATCTTTGGTGGAATCCGTGAAGAAAATTCTTCATCCGGAGACACCGGATTATTCTGCGGTGGCTTTGATTATTGTGGCAGCGGCCGTAGTGGTAAAAGTGGTGTTAGGACTTTTTACCAAGAAAAGAGGCGAGGCGTTAAAATCTGACTCCTTAGTAAACTCCGGAGAAGATGCTACCCATGATGCGGTAATATCCGTAACCACATTGGTGGCTGCTGGAATTTATATACTGTTTCATATTTCCGTGGAAGCATATCTTGGTGCTTTTATTTCGCTGGTCATTGTAAAAGCGGGATTTGATATGATAAGGGATGCCATCTCCACAATTTTGGGAGAGCGGGCAGATGCGGAACTGGCCAAGAAGTTAAAAGCATCGGTTCTGCAGTTTGAAGAAGTACGGGGCGTGTATGATTTGGTGCTTCATAATTACGGACCTGATACGTTTCACGGTTCCTTACATATTGAGGTATTGGATACCCTGCCGCTGGATGATTTGGATGAATTATTAAGGAACATCACAATAAAGATTTTGCAGGAACAGAACATTTTATTGACCGCCATAGGTGTATATACCATTAATACCAAGAATCCGCTGGCCAATTCCATGCGGGAGGAGGTCAGTGAATATGTGCACCGGGAGAAAAGTGTTTTACAGATGCATGCCTTTTATGTGAATGAGAAGAAAAAAGTACTGCGGTTTGATCTGGTTATGAGCCTTGATGCGAAGAATCGGGAGGAGATTTTCCGAAAACTGGAAGAGGGTGTACAGGAAATGTATCCGGATTACACTGTTCAGATGGCTATGGATACGGATTTTGCCGAGGAATAAACAATTTTTTAAAATATTAAACAACCCCTTTAAGAAAATCTAAGAAATCTTATGCAAAGTCTTGAAAAATGGGGTTGTTTTTTATGTCAGTTCTATTTATAATTACTATTGTGGCTAGTGCCAATACAAAGAATAGACACAAACTAAGAAGAAATACACAAAGGGATCTTCTTATTATTTAAATGTAGTGAAAGGAGTTTACACATTATGAAGTACGATCGTACCTTTAACTTTTCCGCAGGTCCGGCTATGATGCCAGAACCGGTATTGGAAGAAATCAAAGAGGAAGTATTAAACTACCGCGGAAGTGGAATGTCCGTTATGGAGATGTCCCACAGATCTAAGGTTTTCCAGCAGATTCGCGATGAGGCTGAAGCTGATTTAAGAAAGTTGATGGGAATTCCGGACAACTATAAGGTACTGTTTGTTCAGGGTGGTGGAACCTTACAGTTCGCAATGGTTCCAATGAACTTAATGAAGAATGGAGTAGCTTGTTACGTTGAGACCGGATCCTGGTCTAAGAAGGCTATTGCAGAAGCAAAGAAATACGGAGAGGTTAAGATCGTTGCATCTTCTAAGGATGAGAACTTCTCTTACATTCCGGATTGCTCCGACCTTGATATTCCGGACAATGCAGATTATGTATATATCTGTGAGAATGAGACAATTAATGGTACAACCTTTAATAAATTACCGAACACCAAGGGCAAGGTATTGGTATCTGACCAGTCCTCCATGTTCTTAAGCCGTCCATGTAACGTAGAAGACTATGGTTTAATCTGGGCAGGTGTTCAGAAGAACGTAGGACCTGCAGGTATGGCAGTTGTTATTGTTCGTGAAGATTTAATTCGCGATACTGCAGAACTTGATCCGAAGACTCCAATCTACATGAGCTACAAGACTCATGCAGATGCAGATTCTTTATACAACACACCAAACTGCTGGGCAATTTACTGCTGCGGTAAGGTATTCAAATACTTATTAAACTTAGGCGGACTTGAAGCAATTGAGAAGATGAATCAGGACAAGGCAAAAGTTCTTTATGACTTCCTTGATTCTTCCAAGTTGTTCAAAGGTTCTGTTCGCAAAGAGGATCGTTCTTTAATGAACGTACCATTCGTAACAGGCGATGCTGACAAGGACGCTGATGTAGTTAAGGCTTCTACAGAAGCTGGCTTCAACAACTTAAAGGGACACAAGAGTGTTGGTGGACTTCGTGCATCTATCTACAATGCAATGCCGAAGGAAGGCGTAGAAGCACTCGTTAACTTCTTAAAGGATTACGAAGCAAAGAACGCATAAGAAGATAATAATTTTGACTTAGCTCGCCGGGGGGATTCCCCGGCGGGCGGTCGTTTTTTCGATAAGGAATTTATTTTGGGAGGAAAAGAAAATGATCGCACGTATTTTAGTTACTGATGGAATGGATGCAGGAGCTATCGAGAAATTAAGAAATGACGGATATGAAATCGTAGAGAAATTCTACGAGCCGGATGAGTTGGGAACAGCATTACGCGATTTTGATGCAGTAATCATCCGTTCCGCAACCAAGATTAAAGAGCCACAGATTGATGCAGCTAAGGGAAGCAAGTTAAAACTCATCGTTCGAGCAGGTGTTGGTGTTGATAACATCGCAGTGAAATATGCTGAAGAAGCAGGAATTACTGTTCGCAATACACCACAGTCTTCCGCAAATGCAGTTTCCGAACTCGCTTTTGCTCATCTGTTCTCTTGCGCACGTAACATCTCTATTGCAGGTCATACAATGAGAGAAGGCAAATGGGAGAAGAAAGCTTACTCCAAGGGATTTGAGCTTGCAGGAAAGACCATGGCAGTATTCGGATTCGGAAGAATCGGACAGCAGGTTGGTAGAAAAGGTGTTGCTCTTGGAATGAACATCATTGCTTACGATCCATTCGCTGATAAGATGAAGAACTTAGAAGGCGAAATCGGAATGAAATTCGTTTCTCAGGATGAAGCATTTGCACAGGCAGACATCATTACCATGTGTGCTCCATCCGGAGAGAAGCCAATCGTAGACGCTGAAGGCCTTAAGAAGATGAAAGACGGTGTTGTTATCATCAACGTATCCCGTGGTGCAAACATCGACGAGAAAGCATTACTTGACGGACTTAACAGCGGAAAAGTTAAGGCAGCAGGTCTTGACGTATGGTTAAGTGAAAAAGATCCTAACTGGGAGCTTGCAGGACATCCGGCAGTTTCTTGTACACCGCATATCGGTGCAGGTACTAAAGAGTGCCAGGCAAGAATCGGCTTAGAGTTAATTGACGTTATCAAATCTACCTTTGAAGGCTAGGAGGAACCTATGGCAGTAAGAAGTACAAAACCATGTAAAATGATGCTTCCAAAAGAAGGCGTTGACATGGCAAAATGGGCAGTTGTTGCCTGTGACCAGTATACATCCGAACCGGAATACTGGAAAGAAGTAAATGAATTTGTTGGGGATGCACCATCAACCGTGCGTATCACCTTACCGGAGATTTACTTAGAGGGTGACGATGTTGCAGAAAGAACCGAGAAAATCAATGCCGAAATGATTCGTTATGAGAAGGAAGGCATTTTAGAGGAGTTACCAAGCGGTATGATCCTCTTAGATCGTGAAACCGGTCGTGTTTGCGGAAGAAAAGGTCTCATGATGGCTTTTGACCTTGAGGAGTATGATTACCATTTGGGATCAACTTCCTTAATCCGTCCGACAGAGAAGACTGTAGAGGAGAGAATTCCACCGAGACTTGCGGTTCGTAAGAATGCATCTATGGAATTGCCTCATATCATGCTTCTTATTGACGATCCGGATAGAACAGTTATCGAACCGATTTATGAGAAGAGAAATGATTTCAAGAAGGTTTATGATGTAGAATTAATGCAGAAAGGTGGTCACTTAACCGGATGGTTTATTCCGGAAGGAGAAGTAACAGATAAGATTCAGGAAGCATTAGATAAATTAGCAGATAGAGAAACCTTCAACAAGAAATATAATCTGGACAAGGATTATCCAATCGTTCATTATGCAACCGGTGACGGAAACCATTCTATGGCTACCGCAAAGGCTAACTGGGAGCGTATTAAAGAAGGATTATCCGAGGAAGAGAAGAAAACACATCCGGCACGTTTTGTACTTGCTGAGGTGGTAAATATTCATGATGAGAGCTTAGAGATTGAAGCAATCTACCGTGTATTGTTCGGCGCAGATCCAAGCGATGTAATCGCTGCTGCAAAGGATTTCTTCGGAAAGAACGGCGGAAGCGTAGAAGAAGGAGAAGTTGCCGGAGGACAGGTATTTAAGTGGACTGCAGGAAATAAGAAGGGTGCATTCACCGTTATGAACTCCAAGTGGGCTATGGAAGTTGCAACCTTGCAGAATTTCTTAGATGACTACTTAAGCACCAGAAAGAACATTAAGATTGACTATATCCATGGACTTGATTCTCTTGCACAGCTGTCTGAACAGGATGGCAATATGGGATTCTATTTACCGGATCCTGCAAAGGCAGATCTTTTTAGAGGAGTTATTATCGATGGTGTATTGCCACGTAAGACTTTCTCTATGGGTGAAGCTCAGGAGAAGAGATTCTATATGGAAGCTCGTAAGATTGTAAAATAATTTTGTATTACAAAGGGGGCTTCGCGTAGAAGCCCCTTTGTGCGTAGGTAAAATAATACGAAAGCACCGGCGTGGGTGGGATTTATCATGCTGTGCTGAGGCAAAAGTCATATCGGCGAAGCCGATATAGACCAATTGCACAAAAATCGATATGACAAGCTAGCTTGTCAGCTCGATTTATTGTGCAATGAGTTCACAGTATTTCATACTGTGAACCTTTTGCCCTTCGTATTTTGGGAATAATACATAATTCAACTTCAGAAAGGAGAAGCGACGTTAGTCGCACATTGGGGAAAATGGATAGAATACTGGAATGTGTACCAAATTACAGTGAAGGTAGAGATTTACAGAAGGTTGAGAAGATTGTGGATTGCTTCCGCGGAAAAGAAGGCGTTAAACTTCTTGATTACAGCTCTGATGAGAGCCATAACCGTTCCGTAGTAACTGTTATCGGTGAGCCGGAAGCATTAAAAGCAGCGGTTATTGAGTCAATCGGAAAGGCAATTGAACTTATCGATATGACCAAGCATGAAGGACAGCATCCGAGAATGGGTTGCGTAGACGTAATCCCGTTCATTCCGATCCGCAATACAACCGTAGAAGATGCAGATGAGGCTGCAAAAGCAGTAGCAAAAGAAGCTTCCGAGAAATTCGGACAGCCATTCTTCTTATATGAGAAATCTGCAACTGCACCACATCGTGAGAATCTTGCCTCCATTCGTAAGGGACAGTTCGAGGGAATGGCAGAGAAGATGAAGGATCAGGATATGTGGAAACCGGATTTTGGACCGGATACCATTCATCCAACCGGTGGTGTAACAGCAATCGGAGCAAGAATGCCGCTTGTAGCATTTAACATCAACTTAGATACCAGCGATGTAGAAATTGCAAGTGCTATTGCAAAGAAGATTCGTCATATTGGTGGCGGATATCGTTACGTGAAAGCTATGGGCGTTATGTTAGAGGATCGTAACGTGGCACAGGTATCCATGAACCTTACCAACTATGAGAAATCTGCCGTATATCGTGTATTCGAAACCGTAAAATTCGAAGCAAGAAGATATGGTGTAAACGTTATTGGAAGTGAAGTTATCGGACTCGTTCCAATGGCAGCGTTAATCGATGCTGCAGAGTATTATTTGCAGATTGAGAACTTTGATATGAATCAGGTATTGGAAACCAGATTGTTCTAAATTAAAAGGAGACTAACATGAAAGATATGACAGTAGAGGCATTTTGTGCCTTAACCGAATCCAATGAACCGGCACCGGGCGGCGGAAGTGTTGCAGCATTAGCAGGCGCATTAGCAGCATCCCTTGCGGGAATGGTTGCCAACTTAACCATCGGACGTGAGAAATATGCAGACGTAGAAGATGAGATGAAGGTTATGGAAGCATCCGCATCTGCTCTTGCAAAAGAGCTTTTAGACGGTATTTTAAAAGATTCCGAGTCCTTCAACCAGTATATGGACGCATTAAAGCTTCCAAAGGGAACGGATGAAGAAAAGGCAGCAAGAAGAGAAGCAATGCAGGAAGGCTTAAAGGCAGCTGCAGTAGTTCCTCTTGAAAATGCCAAACTTGCTTATGAAGCAATGGATTACGCAGAGCTTGCAGTTAAAAAAGGTAACCCAAATGCAGTTACCGATGGAAAGACCGCTATGATGATGGCTCGTACTGCTGTTCTTGCAGCAGGCTACAATGTAAAGATTAACTTAGAGTCCATTAAGGATGAAGAGTTTGTAGCGAAAATGAGCGCAGAAATCGAATCCATTGAAGAAAATGCAATTCGTCGTGAAAAAGAGCTGTTAGGCTTATAATATGATTGAGAAACTGAAAAAATATCGAAAATGGATTATGGGAGCGGCAATTGCCGCTCTCGTGATTTTTATCCCGAAAACCTATGGCGGTGTGGATCAGGCGGGAATTCGATGGGAATACAATATTTTAACCTTAACCCTCCGCTTTGAAGCAGAAGAAGGAAGCGACGGAATCATGTATGACTATGAGCAGATGAGTTGTGAGGAGCAGGAGGAGGATTGGAAGGCGCCCTGGTGGAAGTATCGTACTTTTTGCAGAAAAGTTATTTTTGGAAAAGGCATCCATTATATTGGCTATGAAGCCTGTGCTGATTTTGGATTTCTTAAAGAAGTGCAGATGACCGATGATGTGGAAAAAATCGGAGAGCGAGCATTTTTTGGCTGTAACAGACTGCGAAGCTTTCAATGTCCACCCAATTTAAAAAGCATACAGGTAGAGGCATTTTGCGAAAGCGGATTGCAAACCGTTCAACTAGATGAAGGACTTTCGCATATTGGAATGGAAGCTTTTTCCATGACACCATTAAAAAAGATTGATATGCCGGATACGGTGGAATTCATAGGTGGAAGAACTTTTTACTGCACGGTTCTTAAAGAGGTTACAATATCCAAGGGGATGAATGTGATACCCAACCGGATGTTTGAGGCATGCATTCAGTTGAAGACGGTGACTATACCGGATAGTGTGAAAACCATAGAAGATGAGGCTTTTAGCGCTTATTATGAATATCCGGCAGCCGGCCTAACCTATCTTTGTATTCCGAAAAATGTGGAAAAAATCGGCAGTAGGATATTAAAGAACAACCAGTCCATTAAACGTATACGAATCGAATCTACGAAGTTAAAGCATGTATCAACGAAGGCTTTTACTAATATCAACCCGGACGTGGTGTTTGAGGTTCCGAAGGAAAAATTCCAAGAATATCAGCAAATGCTCAATAGACAGGATATGCCAAAGAAACCTCATATAGAGACATTTTAGTTAAGACAAAAAAGATAGGAAAGGATATGTATGGGATTTAAATTTGCAGTAATGATGACAGTAATACTTACAGATGCACTCTGGTTTTGGCTTTACTACTCACACAAACACATAGTGGAAAAAACATTGGCGTATGTCAGAGTGGGGAGACAGCAGGGAAGAGACGGATTCGTGGTTGTGAATGGATATCGCCAGGAAAACCACATGGAAAAGTCAGAGGACGGAATTCCGATCTATGTACTACAGGAAAAAGTGTTTGAACAACTGGGGCCGAGCAAAATGAAGGCACTTCCGATTATGAAAGAAGTAGTCACGGATGGAGAAAAATGTGAAAAGGAGTCTCCGGATATCTGGTATGCTGGAATCGGATTTTCCAGACGGTATTTTTTGCGTTGGAAGGCGCTTTTGATCCCCGCTGTGGCAGGTGTCGGCAGCTGTATAATTGGAGCACCGAATCCGAATGTGGCAGGGATGGTGTTTTTTGCAATTTTGGCAGAAATAATATGGTTGATTCCGACGACTATTATGTTTCCGGCAAAATGGTGTTGGAAATGCGTTAAAGGGAAGAAACTACAAGAGATAACAGAAATAACTCAAATGGCAGTTGCGCCGGAAATTTATGATGAAACAGTAAAATGGCTGGAATCCTTGGGATTAAAGGAACAGCAGGTATCGGGGGCAGAGGAGTAACAGATGAAACAATCGGAAACGTTTTCAAAAATACTGGCCAACTTTACTCATGATGTGGCAAGCGGAGATGCCATTCGGCATCTGGCGGATAAAGGACATACGGTAAAGGAGATCACGGAGGCACTGGATTTTCCAACTCCCAAAGAGCGGGTGCAAAAGACCGTGTGGGAACACTATCAGTTACGTTCAAACGCATAGAAGAGGTTGTACAGGAGGCAACATGCGAGTATGTGCTGTGTGAGTTCGGAAAGCTGAAGTATCAAAATCCGACGCTTTTTCAAGAAAAGCTGGAACAGCTTGCAAGCTGAAGGGGGAGCCCCGGTGCAATGGACATATTTCGATTCTGTCCGTGTAAAAGCATCATGGCTATCGCGATACCGCAGGCAATACCGGCAGCACCCAAGACCGACCACAGGATGTTTTGTGCGCCGGCGAGGATATCCCGTTGCAGCATATCTCGGATTCCGTTGGTGGTAGTCAATGCAGAGATCAACAGCATGACAAAACCGACGGTGATGCTTTCGGAATGGGAACCGGAATAAAGGAGTCTATGAAACTTTTTCTGTAAATAAGGAATAGCGAATGAGGTCTTCTATGATAAAATAAATTCATAGGAGGCCTTTTATTATGGCAAAAAGAGAAAAGAAACCGGTACATAAAGTTGT